>Ga0099822_1003664_pt1 | contig 19753 bp, 14 predicted proteins | sample CowpeawhiteBW_FD_76839 | JGI IMG/M metagenome (GOLD analysis project Ga0099822, IMG submission 76839) | Root nodule microbial communities of legume samples collected from California USA - Cow pea white BW | ecosystem: Host-associated > Plants > Roots > Nodule | place: USA: California | collected...
AAGCTTGACACATACGATTTGTATGCTCCAGCTTGAGGGGGAGTGTTAGATATAGTTTGATATTATTAAGATATTGTTAGATATTGATAACCACAATATCAAACAATATCTTCTATTTAATCTATTTATTTTCAATTACTCTTTTTACTTGTACCTCTCTTTATTATAAATAGATTACCCTATGTGTGGTTTATACACAAGGGAGATTAATCTCAATCCCTATTTTCTTTATTCTCAACACTTACGATGATTCACTATTGTGTAATCTAGAGATATTTTGGATTGTATAATCCACACCATTAAATATTAATACTTTTGTATTTTAAAATGTATAATTTGGAATTGTATTCCAAATATGTAATTCTAAAGACAAAAAATTGTATTTTAGAATGTGTAATTTAGAATAATTTTTTTATTTCAAAATGTGCAATTTAGAATATAAAATTATGTTATGAAATGTATTCTCTAGAATAGAATGCAAAATTTCCAATTCAAAATATAAATTTTGTATTTGTATTTTGGATTGTGCATTCCAGGATACAAAATTTGTATTTCAGGTTCAAGATTGTGCGCTCTCCATGGGCAACTTCTTACAGTTCCATACATTTTAAATTTATAATTCTACTTATTTTCATTTTGAGTTTTGAAATATGCAATTTGGATACGTTTCAGAATATGTACAATTTGAAAACATTTTGGAATGTACAAATCGAAGATGTTTCAGAATGTATAATCCTGTGTTGGGTGTTCTAATAGAGTTTTTTTTTTTTTTTATTGTTTGTAATAAAATTGATAAGGCTAGACATTTTATTGGATAGCTAAAGCATGGATAAAGATATGATTCTCTTGAAGTGGTCGTAGAGTGGATAATCCGAAAATGTTATTTAATATCTAGAGTTGATTGAGGTTGATATCTTCCTGTGTGTTTGTAATTGCTATGTTGCTTGCTAGCTCTTTTATTGACAAACCAATAAGTACAAGATGGGTCTTCTGAAACAAACTAGATAAAGAAGATGGTGTGGTTAGAAATAAAGTTAGATCGGTAAAATATAACTTTGAAAGAAGGTATCTGTTTCATCGAAATGTTTCCTTTGCTTGCTAAATTGGAAGTATTAAGAATTTTATTAGCTTTAGCCGTTTACAAAAATATAAAGCTTTATAAAATATATGAAAAGAATTGCTTTTCTAAATAGTTTTATTGAAGAGGAAGTCTTTGTAAAATGATTTTGAAGACTTCTAAGATAAAATATGTTTAGAAACTTAAAAATGGTTATGATTTTAAAGAAAATGTTAGAGTTTCATATGTCACACTAATCGATTTTCTTTTACAAAATGATTTTATAAGAGACAAGGCATATACAACCTTATTCATAAAAAAAAAAAAATGCAACCAAGATTTTCTTATAATTCAAATTTATGTTAACACTATAATCTTTAATTCTATTCACGAGAATTTGTGCAAGGACTTTTTTGAGTTGATGCAGAGTGAGTTTTAGATGAGTATGAGAAGGGAATTAATGTTCTTCTTATGATTTGAAATCGAACAACAAGTAAGCCTTATCATCATCCATCGATAGAAGTATATCAAGGAAATGTTGAAGAAATTTAACATGCCAGATGCAAAACCTATGAAGATGACTACTCCTATTTCCACTCTTTCCCTAACCCATTCTTTTCATTCTTGAATATGTTAATGTCATTCTTGAAGTTCTTCCGCCTGAACATGTTGTTGTGACTTCTGTTACTGAAAGCAAATTTGAGGGAACTCCATAATGGAAGATGGGAACCTCCTTCTAGTCGTGGTAGTAGACATATTCGTGGTTGTTGTTGAGGTGGTCGCACTGCAAATTTCCAATGTTATATTTGTTTTTATCGAGGCGACTTCACCTAATTATCCGTTGGATTTTTTTATATTTCTATAGTGTGTCTTTATAATACATAGATTATCACTAATTTTGATATTTTAAAATATATTAAAAAAATATTTAAAATATTAATATAGTGTATTTTTAATGTTCAGCGGAAGACCATAAAAAAAATCAGTAAAGAATCTGAACTCAATCCTTCTGAAAACAACACCCCCTAATGATGTTTCAAGTGCTATGCTTGCCAATTCTGGCCCTAAACCATGTGATTAAAGGCTCTTAAATTATTAGCATTGATGGCCTTTATTCCTTTCTTGCTCTCCGGTTTTTGCACCTTATCTTGTCATGTTAAAGACTTCTCAGTTTCATACTATCACTAGTTCACATGTTCCTACAACTGTTGTTTTTCTCCCTTTCCTCTGTTGTTTGTAATTTGTAGCATGCTAGGTTAGACCGCCCCAATTTAAATATTTTAGAACATGTTTTGAACAAATGTAATGTTTTCACTTGTAATAAAGTTATTGATTTTTGTTCATCTTGTTGTGTTTGTAAATCTCATAGGTCACTTTCTTCTTTATCTTATACAATTTATAATTCTCCTTTAGAATCAATCTTCCGTGATTCTTCTTTAAAGTAATATTTTAGTATTTAAAAAAAAAATTAGGTCTCCAACATTGCAATCCAACCTCTTCTGTGATCCTCAAACCCTTCAATGTTATTTTTTTCTTCAAACTCTACGTTCCTTTCCACTGTCTAAACGTTTTCTTTTTTCTTCAAATCTTGTGAGGTTTGCTCCTTCCTCATAACTTTTTGAACTACTGCTTACAGATCGTGCAATTCCATTGTCGTGGTTGTCAATTTCAGATAATATCATTCTGTGCAAAACTCTACGTCTCTTTTAGTTTTGAAAAAATTAATGCTTCTTCTTCTTGAGTTTCTCTCATATTTCTTCCTTTTAATTTCAATATATCTCTTCATTACTAATAAATTACTGTTTAACTAGTTTTAATTTTAGATTAGAGAAAATCGATGAAGGCATCATAAATTAGGAAGCTCATTCTCCTTGCGTTTTTGAAGAGACTGTGAAGGTGAGTTATATATGCTAATATGAATAATATGCTTGTGTCAACTGCTATTGTGAATAAGATGAATCTAGTTTTTAACACTTTAGAGAAGAACTAGTTAAATAACTACTGCTTGAAGATCGTGCACTTCCATTGTCGTGGTTGTCATCTTCAAGTAATGTCATTCTGTGAAAAAATCTACGTCTCTTTTAGTTTTGAAAAAACTAATGCTTCTTTTTCCTAAGTTTCTCTCAGATTTCTTCCTTTTAATTTCAATATATCTCTTTATTGCTAATTAACTATTGATTAACTGGTTTGGTTTCGCATTAGGGAAAATCGGTGAAGTCATCATAAATTAGTAAATTTGTTCTCTTTGCGTTTTTGAAGATACTGTGAAGGTGAGTTATATATGCTAATATGAATAATTTGCTTGTGTCAACTGCTATTGTGAATAATATTAATCTCATTTTTAAAACTTTAGAGAAGAACTATTTAAATAACTACGACTTGAAGATCGTGCACTTCCATTGTCATGGTTGTCATCTTCAGGTAATATCATTCTGTCGAAAAATCTATGTCTCTTTTAGTTTTAAAAAAACTAATGCTTCTTCTTCCTAAGTTTCTCTCATATTTCTTCCTTTTAATTTCAATATATCTCTTCATTACTAATAAATTACTGATTCACTGGTTTTAATTTCGCATTAGGGAAAATCGGTGAAGGCATCATAAATTAGGAAGTTCATTCTCTTTGCCTTTTGAAGATACTATGAAGGTGAATTATATATGCAAATATGAATAATATGCTTGTGTCAGCTGCTATTGTAAATAATATGAATCTCGTTTTTAAAACTTTAGAGAAGAACTAGTTAAATAACTACTGCTTGAAGATCGTGCACTTCCATTGTCGTGGTTGTCATCTTCAGGTAATGTCATTTTGTGCAAAAAAATCTACGTCTCTTTTAGTTTTGAGAAAACTAATGCTTCATCTTCCTAAGTTTCTCTCAAATTTTTTCCTTTTAATTTCAATAGATCTTTTTAATACTTATTACTGATTAACTGGTTTTAATTTTGCATTAGGGCATATCGGTGAGTCATCAAAAATTAAGAAGTTCGTTCTCTTTACGTTTTTAAAGATACTATGAAGGTGAGTTATATATACTAATATGAATTACATACTTGTGTCAGCTGGTATTGTGAATAATATGAATCTTGTTTCTAAAACTTTAGAGAAGAACTAGTTAAATAACTATTGCTTGAAGATCGTGCACTTCCATTGTCGTGGTTGTCATCTTCGGTAATGTCATTCTGTGCAAAAATCTACGCCTCTTATAGTTTTGAGAAAACTAATGCTTCTTATTCCTAAGTTTCTCGCAGAGTTCTTCCTTTTTATTTCAATATATCTCTTTATTACTAATTAATTACTGATTAACTGGTTTTAATTTCACATTAGGGTAAATCGGTGAAGTCATCACAAATTAGGAAGTTTGTTCTCTTTACGTTTTTGAAGATACTATGAAGGTGAGTTGTATAAGCTAATATGAATAATATGCTTGTGTCAGCTACTATTTTGAATAATATGAATCTTGTTTTTAAAACTTTAGAGAAAAACTTGTTAAATAGTTACTGCTTGAAGATCGTGCACTTTCGTTGTCGTGGTTGTCATCTTCAGGTAATATCATAATGTGCAAAAATCTACATCTCTTTTAGTTTTGAAAAAAATAATGCTTCTTCTTCCTAAGTTTCTCTCAGATTTCTTTCTTTTAATTTCAATATATCTCTTTATTACTAATAAACTACTGATTCACTGGTTGTAAATTCGCATTAGGGCAAATCGATGAAGGTATCATAAATTAGGAAGTCCGTTCTCTTTGCGTTTTTGAAGATACTGTGAAGGTAAGTTATATCTCATAATTATAATAATATGCTTGTCAGTTGCTATTGTGAATAATATGAATTTCCTTTTTAAAACATTAGAGAAGAACTAGTTAAATTAAGCAGTTGTGTCAATTATAAATCTTAATGTATAACAAAAACAACTACTTTTGGAAAATGCTAGTTTGTTCTTTATTTATTAATAATTGTAGAGCAGTATATATCTAGACAACATTGTGTGAAAGTATATTTTAAATTCCATTAACATGTTTGATGGATTTTTTAAGTGTTCAGTTTAAGGTGATTTTTTTTTATCTTTACTAACTTGTTTGTTTTCTTAGGAGGGATCAAGACAAAAAATTATTACACACTTGGGGATCAATACATTTATTTTAATGTCAGCATTACAAAGTGAGTGTTATATTGATGTTGAATACAAATGCATCTTCATATTCATATCTTAACGTAAGCAGTTCTTTAATTTGATTTGATTTACTGAACTTTAAGAATTAACATAAGCTCTTAGATCAGAATTGATCCAATATGTTTGACACAATATCATTCAAAGGGTGAATAGAGGGTTATTCAATAACTAACCTTAGTGATCTTCCATCACGTGCCAATGAACTAAGGTCTAAACTATTTCTCACACTAATCAACATTTTATATGTCTATATCTATAACAAATTAAATATCCTGGCTTTGAGTCATAATTTCTAGAGTTGTAGAATTTCTTTTCCCCTAAAAAGTTTTGCAATTGGATCTTAAAGTAGATACATTTTCTGTTTGTAATTGTATCACTTTTCTTGAGACTGATTGTGTACTTTCTACATATATTAAGCAGAGGGAACAATGAGTGAATCATCTATTCCTGCATTAACCAAAGCTTTAGAGGTATCTCTATAATGTTTTGAATCTTCTATTTTTCTCAATTGCTTCAAGGTGAGTGTAAACTTGATGTAAATAACTTTGGTGACGTGTATCTTCATATGTTTTCCCATGCTGTTATTTTTCCATTGGTTCCTTAATGAACATAGTAGCAACACCTCCTATAATTTGTGTGTATTTAGTATAACTAGAAATATAATTCCTTTATTTAAGTTTGATGTTGTTGGATATTCTTTTAAATTTGGGAATGTTGGGAATGGCCGTTTCACTTTGTTTAAGCATACTTATATGATTTGATCTTGTACACTTTATAATGGTTTATTAAATTTCATTTGGATAATTTATATGTTGAAGCACTTATGACCTTGCATCACAATGTTGACAATAAACGTAGTTTAGTGGATGAATATTATGCTTACTTGTTGTAACATCCAAGGTGGATATTACTTGATAAAACAAATATCATATAATTTCTTTGGATTTCAAATAATAGATAAAGTTCCCAAGTGCGGAAAAATTTAAAATTTATATCGCTAAAGTTCAAATACACTGATTCATCACTATTACAAGTCCATAATAGAGAAAAACATCATAAAGCTTATTACAAAATGTTTGTAAATAAAACATAAAGTAAGTGCCCCATAGTCTGCCCTGCTCCGTCTCTAGGCATCAACGTCCTCACTTGGATTCACATTTGCTCCCATGTGACAAGTCACACGATCATCGCCAAACACAAACATAAAGGGTGAGCTGAGAAAGAAAAATGACGTAATAAATAAATATTGAGAATTAACCCTCACCCAATCTATCTTAACTAATTTTAATTCATTGACTCCTTTATAGCATTCCACCTCAATCTCAAAGCCTATATGAGAAAGATCCATTCACAACTTTGGTCTTTAGGGATTATCATGCTCCCACGAACCTACCTGCTTGTGGTCCAATTCTACGGACCTCCTCATCCGTAGTCCAACTCTACGAACATGCCTGCTCGTAGTCCAACATACATGAACACCTACTATGAACCTCCCAGCTCATAGTAGCCTCAGGTGTGAGCACGGAACATACGAACCTCCTTGCTTGTATCCCTACACAAGAGTACAAAAGATACGGACCTCCCCGCCCGCATCAATCACGCATTTCCAATCTCTGTTACAAACCTCCTCGCTCGTAACTAATCCAGCATATTCATGACCAAACCATCAAGCTCATCCATGCAATTTCATCTGCAACGGATCCCTACCCCTGCACTATCGTTTGGCGCTGCCAGACGAACACGTGCTCCAAACTGCCTAGCGGTAATCCCCTGCCGCCAGGCGCCACACGCCCAGTGGCCCCTCTATTTGTGGCTTATCGCATGGCGGAGCATCCTTGCCACCAAGCGCCACACTAGTAAATAAGGTTTCTATTGGTTTAGGCACAACATCACGTTTTCTAGCACACCCAAGCATATCAATCATACTACTAGAATACCAAATTCAAATTATTACAGTTCACATGCCACAGAAACCATCATCACAATTACTTAGGACCAATGAAACACAAGCACTCAAGCATTCCAACTTAAAATAATGCATCACTTGAAAGTAGTTAAGCATAAATAGAAACAAGTGATCTTAAGTCCAACAGTACCATCAGGCATACAATCTCATCATCACAAAATCAATACTACTCTTGCATCCATATACATCATACCTCATTTCACAATTCATATAGCCTTATAAACAACCAACACATACATAAATATCTCAACAATTATTTTATTCATTTAATAGCTCACATGTGTAAGTGAAATGCCTCCAATTTGCCACTTCTAGACTCTTAAGATATAAATCAGTTTATTAGTATCAACAATGCTCCTTCTACTCTTTTTTCAATCCATGACTCAAACCAATACAAGTTCCATATTAAATATATAACTTTAACTCATGCATCAATACCACTAATTGAACACCTATACATCATACAACTAGGCCAATACTCGTATCAAAACCATATTCAATAACCCCAAATTTCTTTTTCCTACTAAGCTAACCTAAATCAGAGTGCTGGCCACCCTTCATCGCCTGGCGGCTCATAGCTACCGCCAGGTGGTGCATCAAGATTCTAGAATTTCCAGTTTCCTTACGCCTGTTGAAAACTGTAATATGTCCAACCCCAAATCTAGGTTCCAATTGCAATTCAATCACAATAATCACACAACCAACATGCATTCTAATTTCTATTCATCCCCCAATCTTACAATAATCAATTTCCAACTTCTACACATTTTAATTCACAATCAAACCCAAACCCATATTGATCCCTTATTTGCACACAAACCCTAATTCATCAAATTACCATCAAAAACATATATTATCATCTGATTATGCTAACAAACATATGATCAAGTTCACATAACTGTAGAACATCCAACACATCACGAAAACACAAAAAATGTATAGAACTATGCGCTTCTAATGCATATCGCCTGGCGGCTCTTTATTGACGCATCACAAAACCCAAAAAACCATGAAGAAATGGTTGTGTTGCCTAGCGAGCCTTCATAGCTGCCAGGCGGTTTCTGGGCAGAAACCCAGAACTCACGAAAAATAACGTCAATTGAATGGCAATCAAGCACTCAAACCATGGAAATCATGCAAAACGGTTTAATAAACATTGAAGCAAGTACGAATAGCTCCCTTTACTTGGTTTCCTTGCTCCAACGCAATTCCTAATGGATTCTTCTTTGTTCTCAAAGGTTCCACTCCTTGCCTCCACTCCAACTCCCTCTCAACACTCTGATTCTCTCTCTAGATCAAGGTTTCTCAGTTCTTCCTTACTCTCCCTTACTCTCCCTACTGCCACACTTAAGAACTCTCTGTTTTCTCTCTCACTCTTACAACTTCCAACCCAAAAATAAATAAAAATTAATAAAACGAAATTAATTAAAAACTAATGATTAGTGGCCATTAATTGTGCTTTTACACGCAGACCTCACGAATGTGAATGAAGAGTAAAGGAAGTGAAGTAGAGAGTGAATATTAGCATCGGTGTGTGTTGTCTATGGTGAAATTAGGATTTCATGAATAATCTGGGAATGTAATAAGAGTGAGACTTTCTACGCTAATTTTAGCATAACTGAAAACTTTCTATACTAGCAATATTATGCAAATTCCAAAACCCACGTAAAAAACATTTTTTTACCCGCATAAGAAAAACCTCACTTTGTTTGAATGTGGACAATCTTGGTTTATTGGTTTGTATTGTCATTGGGTAAAGGAAAATGCTATTTTGAGACACAGATTTAATTATTCTCATTTGACGCTTGGCACTTTAAATAATTTTATAAATTTTTTTGGGTTTAGTTTGATGACAGAGGAGAATAATTGTGGTAATCTAGTATGTGAAGTGAACCTATGCAATACACGGAGTTTTTCTACCTATATTTAATATTTAATAATAAAAATATATTTTATAGAATTATTAAATTTATATATTATATTTCGAATTAGAATAATAATAATAAAATTAATATTATAATTATATGATTATGTAATTGTTATTATTTGGAATTTACTTGATGAAAAAAAATTAAAACTAATGAAATCAATTGTTATTTTAACCAAAATTATAAAGGTAAAAGATTTTTAAACTATCAGTAAAAAACCATTAACATTGTTTCATGAAAAAAACATTGAAATAATTTTTTTAATGGAAAAGTTTATTCCTTCATATCCTTTTTGTGCATGTAAAAATGTAAACAATTTAATTGATCAAAGAAAAATAATATGTGTAAAATATATAAATAAAATAATAAAATAATAAAATCAAACCTTATTTCAATCAGACCTGTGAAATTAAATCATAAAACTTGTGATAATATAAAAAGATGTCTCTCCAAAATATCTATCAAATTGCCAAAGAATGAATATTGTGTTAATAGTTGAAGACATGCTTCTAAGTCTACCAAAATGATGGTCCAAATTTTCTCTAGGACTACCCAACATGGTAACTGCCAAACAACCATTTCTCTCCTTAGGTTCTTTTTCTCTAGCATTAACCAACATTTGTCCATGATAGACATAATGAATTACCTCTAAGATATGTAGCCAATGTTTTTAAGTAACTAAATAAGCAACACTAAAATGTTGGTTTCACATATAGGAAGGATTTAAAGTCAATAACATACCTTCCTCTTGGTTTTTTTACTAGTGTGACAAACAAATTCACCTACTCAATCGGTAGCTTGTACTTCTATCGCTTTATCACTAGGTAGAATTCCCACCGTATGGAATTTTGTTCAATTATTATCTCTAGAGAAAAAAAAATATATCAAAATTGTACTAATTCAAAATAAATCTTTTAAGCACCATAAAAAATGGGAGATTGCTTAAGGAAAAATACAACACCTTGCACGTTTTGATTAAGTGCTGAAAAAACTTTAGAGCTTGAAAAACATGAACCAATGTATTTGATAAATGTTGGTAAGATCATGTATGCATGTAGCATGTTAATTTTGGCCAAACTATATGTGTATTACAATGCGAAGTGTAAAGCTATGCAACCTAGGGAAATAAGTACCACAAGCTACCAAAGAGGTTGCATAAAGAATAAATGATCAATTAATGTTGCATGGTGTACATTCAATATTTCTCTACATGAAAGCTTGATAAACAATAAAAAGATAGAAGAAAACAATCAAAAGAGTTGAAAGCTACTAAATGGACATAAAAGGGTTTAAATGATCATCTCTTATGAAACCTTTATAAATAATCTTGTAGAATATTGTTTTATTCATATCAACAAAACTAGAAGAAGAAGAACATTGTTTTATTCATATCAACAAAACCATTGTACACAGTAGAGAGAAGTTACCCCTCTATTAAGCTAGATAATGATTTGTTAATAACTCAAACCACTACGTTTGTATAAGCTATGAGTGACTTGTCAAAAGAACACTTAGTTAAACCAGAAAATGACTTCTGGAAAGAATACTTGAACATGGTCATCCAAGAGTAATTGAGAGTTGAAATGTTACTTAGGTTAAAATGAGTTACTCGTTAAAATAATACTTGTTTGAGTCCTTCAAGGGCTTGGAAAAGAAATACTTGTTTGAGCCAAAAGGACCTTGGAAAAGAATATTTGGTTTGAGTCAAAATGGCTTAGAAATAATACTTATTTGTAGTTCACAATTTAAGTCCCCTAATTAGAACTTGATTGATTGGTAAAAGATATATGTAATTTGTGTGATTAAATGAATTAATATAAAAATATTGAGTATCTTTTCTTTCCTTCAAATTTTGTATTGCATGTTAAAATTGTTTAATTAACTATGGAGGGAAGAAAAAAAAATGTAAAACTAGATTTACGAAATAGTCTTACACTCTATGTACATTCATCTCAATATCATCTAACATTCGTTTACATAGATAATTCAAAAGAAAAAATCCATGAAATTTTTAAAATACATTTCAATACTTTATTTGTGTTTTCTATTTTCCAATATTATTTTAATAACATAAATTTTTTATTATGTTTGTACTTTTAGATATTTTCCATGCCAATACTACAAGGGGTGCTTCTTCCTACACTTCAATGTTTTTCTTCCTACACCACATAAAGTTGTACTCTCTAAACTACCTTTCATTAAAAATATAATAAAAATCACTGCACTTTATTTTTAATATTTTCGAAAAATACCTTCCAAAACATCCAATTTGAAATACAAAAAAAAAATCAGAATGTATGTTCTAAAAGTTATTTCTGGATCTGAAAATATCTTCTACAACACTTGTTTTGAAATATACTTTTTTATTCAAGAAGGACTGTTTCAGAAGGTATTTTCAAATCCGGAAATATTTTCTAGAACACCTAATTCGAAAGTTTTTCTTTTGTCTTTTTTTAAATACTCCAAACACCTTTTTCCCAAAGTGGCAAGGTAGTGCCTCTATCATACCGTCTCCCACACAGTTCTCTCATCAGGGCATCATCTTCTTCCAATTTTTCTTCACACTTAGTCTAACCAGCTTTTCTTATTCTTCCCATAAATTTCTCCCCTTGATGTATGTCATTCTACTCTTTATTTCTTTATATAAAAGCATTTTCTAATCTAATTATTATCTTTAAAAATCATGCATTTAGAATCTTTTAATAAAATCATAGCATAATTCAATTTTACTAAATTTGTTACATTTTGCATAATTTTAGCATTGAAACATACTTATTGTTAAGATATGTCAAATATTCTATTAGCAAATATTATGTAATCAAATATTGTATTAGCTATAATTTATGAATTATTATCTCGGTGAGCAAATTTGTGCACTCATTCATTTAATAGATGAGGAATTATAGCACTCTTATATGTATATATATGGTACCCTATTCTTTGAAATAATACATTATAATTATTCTTTAAATCCTTTTTATATGGTATCAGAGTCAAACACCGACATCCTCTACAATATAGGAAGCGATGTTTCTTTATTTGAATATTTCTGATGGCTCCTTCCGATAAAAATCAATCGAAGAAACATGATTTTGGGACTTCTACTGCTACCCATATGCAAGAAGTTATTCCCAAGAGTCATAGTTCTACTGTTGCCGGATTTGTGACCAAGTTAGGTATATTTAACTCTGCTCTTAATCTTTCTGTTGTTACTAGGGGTGCTGATTGGATAATTGATTCAGGTGCTACTGATCATATGACTTGTGATCCACATAAATTTATTAATTCTTCTCCTAATTGTTCTGAAACTGCTATTATTAATGCCAATGGGATCTCATCTCCTATTGAAGGTGTAGGTACTATATCCCTCTCTCCCTCCTTATCAATTTCTGATGTTTTATTTGTTCCTAAATTGAATTGTAATCTTCTTTCTGTTAGCAAGTTAACCAAATCACATTCTTGTGCTGCCTTATTTTACACAACCCATTGTTTTTTCCAGAACATCCATTTCAAGGAAAAGATTGGCAGTGGTATAGAGAGAGAAGGACTGTATTATATTGAAAATGTCTCACAACAAACCCATCAAGGAAGATTGGCTTGTCTTGCGAATGAAAACATACAAGATAAAAGCAAAAAGGAAATTTGGTTATGACATAGAAGTTTGGGACATCCCTCTTTTGGTTATCTAAACAAATTATTTCCATCACTGTTTCATAAATGCAATATTTTTTATTTTATTTCTGAAACTTGTGTAATGGCAAAAAGTCATCGTGTTGTGTTTCCTTTGAGCAATAAAAAAACAAATTTTCCTTTTTCATTAATCCACATAGATGTTTGAGGCCCTGCTCCACAATCTACACATAATGGGAAAAAATGGTTTACCAATTTTGTTGATGATTGTACTCAGGTAACTTGGGTGTATTTTCTTAAGCATAAAAGTGATGTGTGTAATGTGTAAGACTCGTGAAATTTAATTAATTAATAAATGTGGGTAGTAGAAGCCTTTATGACATTAATTATTGATTGATATAATGTGGAAAAGTACTAGCTCAAATGGTTGAGAGTACTTGTTTGTGTGAGAGGACTTAGGTTCAAGTCCTATATATGCCATTTATGGGTTATTTAATTATTATTATTTTAATAATATACATGAGCATGATGAGGGATAATATGATCCTAAATTTATAGGAATTATCACGAAACATGAATCGGTTGAATGAGTGTGCATTGACTTGGTACTTGCATGGTTGTGTGTTTGAACCTTGGTAGAACCAAATTAAGCTTTTCTTTTTCCAAAATTAGTTTTGGTATGAATGAGAAAGATGCAGAAACCCTAGTCGTCATGAGGGGCAGCCAAGAGGGTTGGAAAACGACCTAGTAATGGTGCTTGAATGATCATTAATCCAACCTTTAATCTAATTTCGTTTTTTTTCATTTACTTCATGAAATAAATGGCTAAACAAGTGAGAGTAGAAATTTTTCTTGAAAATTTGGCATAGCAACTAAGACTGAGTGGTGAGGTTGTATTGAGTGTGTGCCAAAGGGAGAAGTGAGAGTGGAGAAAGAGTATTGAAGGAGGAATCACTGGCTAAGGATTGGACATTGTAATATCCCATCAGGATATTATTAATTTTAAATAATAAAATAGAAATAATACGTCAGCATCATTTATTAAATCTCATTTCCTAAAAACGCGGGAAATTTAAAACTTCATTACACAGTCAAATAAACTAAATCCAAATCATAAACTTGATTAAATCATAAGTATCGCAAAGTGTTTACAAAATTGTTCCAAATCATAAACAATAAAACTCTGAGAAAACTCTTTATCCCAACCTAGCCCCGCTCCAGCTCTATGCCTCACCAGATCCGCTTGCAACATCATCTGCTCATGTGTACCGCGTACATGATCATCGCCAAACACAAGCAGATCGGGTGAGCTAATAATAAAAACATCAATCATATAAACAAGGCATTTATATGTCAATACACATATACCAAAGGAATTCCCTCCTTTAATCTCATGCCACATGGCCACTACCATGTTAATCGTATTCTACGTCTTCCAGTGAGTACCTCAAGATGTCTTGCTGCCATAGTTATGGCCACAACCGATAGAGTATGTGCGAGAAACAATGCTACGGATCACACACCGTAATGCTAGGTGAAATTCCCAATACGAACATAGTTCGTAACGTCCCAAGACTACAAAACTTGTCAGCCAATTATTGAGGAGGGCAATCTATCTGAACCCATCCGTACTGGCCACAACCAACACACTCTCACCAGTAACACTCGCCAACCCGAGCTCAACTCAAGAGTTCCTCATGTTCATCCACCATCTCGAGCTCAACTCGAGGGATGTCATTCTGAGCTCAACTCAAGGAATGCCACGTGCTTAACCCCTATCCCGAGCTCAACTCAAGGGATACGTTCTGAGCCACAACTCAAGGAACACCAGCAAATCGAACTTTAAGGTATCCTAGAAGCCTTGTAGATCACGCACATCAAAGCAAGCAAGGCTCCGTTGCTTCTCGGTATCGCCTGGTGTAACACACTAGGCGTCAGGCACACAACACTTCTAGACCACTTGGAGGGGGACGCGTACCACCAGGCGCAAAGCGCCTCAGAAAATGCCAATGCTACAGACATCACCTGGCGAGACTGCCCTCACCGCTAGGAGCATGCAACCATCCAGACCCTCTGCACACTACCTCTCGCTTGGCGGGTTAAACCTTGCCGCCAGGTGCCACACTAGTACAACGAGTTATACTGGTTTTTCTTGCACTTCAACCATTTTGTACTCCTATGTCACGCAATCTCACACTTACCAAAATATAATTTCCTTTATTGGTCATTGTATTACCATTGTTCTTACTCTCATGTGGTTCCTCCCTCCCATTATACCCATGTTTAGTTTACTTAATATCAACCCTACTCATCAACCATACAAATCATGCATCTCATACTAGCTTATGACTAAATCTTACTATTTCCTGATAGTAACCTATTTAATCCATTCATACCCACACCACAACCATATATTATGCCCTGTAATCTAATATGCTATTTGTTCCTTATGCACAAGTTGTCAATTTCTCTAAGTCAACCATCAACTCTACTAGCTAAGCTTAAGAGAAACATATACTAACCTCTGTAATATTTTATACTTCAGCCCCAATACAATTAAAATCACAGATTTCCAGTCCACTCATTTGTTCCCATTCCCTTTCCTTCACAAGTTACTCACCAACTCTAGAGATAATACCAACGAATCATTTTCATTATTTGTTCAATACTGTTCCATATCAAGGTCATCATAGCATCCACTAGGACTCAGCACACCCCAAAAATCCCCATAATGCTTCTGGTATTGCGTTGTCGCCTAGCGGCACGCTATAACCCGTCAGGCGGTGCATTAGTCCTGGGAAAAATACCAGGTTTTGTTACACATGCTAACCATTTCCCTCACTCCCCTTTTTTCACATTCTTCTATCCTATCTTCTCCGTTTCAATCAAGAATGCGACGATAGTGGTACGCTAATCAACTCTAATTATTTTCAGCTTGGATTCCAGTTCAATTTCACAATAATTACACCCAATCTTCAAAAGCCCTAATTTGCTAACCCTAATATCCACATATAATTAATTTCACTTAATTCTCCCGCTCTGCAATGTAATTCCAAAAATTTTCATCTCCCTTTAATAATTTTATGGACACATTTTCCACCATTCAAAATAGTCAAGAACTCATGAAAATATGAAAATCGAGCCAACAAGGCTCGTGTCACCTATCAGTTCAATCAACACTGCCAGGCCCTTCATCTAGTAAACCCAGAAACTAGGTACTCCCCAGAAAATGATGAGTCGCCTGGCGAGTCTTCATCCCCCGCCAGGCGGTTTCTGGAAAAGTTCTTAGAAACGCAAAATTCAGCGAAAACAAACATTGATCATGCATTAACATACGATACAACATACATTTAATCTTTAAGAAATTAAAACGACGTTAATCAGCTCCCCTAACCTGGATTCCTTGCTTAAAATTTGGAAAGATGAAGGTTCCTTCTTGATCACCAATGGCCTCCTTCTAGTTCTCTCCCAATTCAGCCTATTATGCCTCAATCAATAGTCTAGTGCCGCTCTAATTTTTCTCTCCTTGCTGAGAACAACAAAACAGCATAACCCTGGCCACCAGACGACGCATGCCTGCAACCCAAATTTTGGGTTTTTGTTTGATCTGCCTGGCGGTGATGTATTACCGCTAGGCAACGAAGGTTGTTTTGGCTCGATTCTTAGGTTTTCTGGGTTCTGGGCTATCCTTGATCAGTGGAAAGGGTGTTAAAATCATCAACTAAGAAAATGGAAGTGAAAAATTATGAAATTATGATGTAATAAGAGGAAAGTTGATGATTTTGGTATATGCTCGAAATAGGGTTCGAATAATTGAGGAATCTTAGGTTTTGGAATTAATTGCAACATAAATTAGATTGGTAGTGATTCATTTTATGTTAATTTAACATTAGAACACAGTTAATTGCAGTAAGCTCGAATGAATTGGTAAAAATTGTGATGAAGATGAATTGGGAGTTCTTAGGTGCAGGAAGATTCTGGGAAATTCCCAGAAAGTATATGCACCGCCTAGCGGTACCGTGATTGCCGCCAGGCGCCGCAAGAGAATCAATGGCTCTTGGTGAATTGGGACGATCTGAGAGTTGAAAATTGGGCGTAGAATAAATTGGGAATGTCAAGGGTGGTGTTATGAGATGTAGGACTTGGATCCGAACTTGAGAAATTTATGATATAAGACAATGTGAGATTAGTAGCCTTTAAGTTGATTGGGAGAAGTTGAATGTAATGATAAATAACATAAGTTAAATTCAGTCAAGACATTGAGGGCTTACGGGGCAGATTTTGATGTGAGAGTTACGAGGCTATGGGGAGTTGTCTAATGTGAAAGAAGTTCTATAATCACTAACACAAAAAAAGCCCTATAACATCATTCACATAACGTCTGCCCAGAAAAAGTCCCACGTTAAAAATGACTGATGGCATTTTTGTAAATTATTTAACTTTTTTAACGTTTGCCCATTCCAACACAGACGTAATTTAACGTCTGACCCACAACACCCCGACGTTATGTAAAAATTAACGTCAGAGCTCTCTGCTCGTGACTTAATTTAACGTCTGACCCACTCTGTCCCGACTTAATTTAACGTCTGACCCCCTCTGCACCAACGTTAAGTAACATCTGACCATGCAACCTCGACGTCAATTTTTGAGTTTTCTCTACGTGAAACAGAAAAACCCTAACTATTTCGTCGCACCACCAATTTTTCACGAATCTTCTCCGTCGACGACCACCATTCCGAGCTCCTCTAGGTAATTTTTGAACGTTTTTCACCACCAAACTTCTTGGGATTTGATTGTGGATTTATTTTAGGCGTTTTGAACCGAATATATTATGTTTTCTTCCCCATTTGGAGTGTTTCATGATCCTTCCCGTCGGCGACCATTATTCTGACCTCCTCTAGATGAGTTTCAAACATTTTTCACTACCAAACTGGTTGTGATTTGATTTTGGATTGATTTTAGGCGTTTTCAACCGAATATTATGTGTTTTCATCCCTATTTGCATCATTTTGAGATTTTATTTTGCTTGTTATCTCTTTTTCATTGTATGTATATAATTGCTTGTATTTTTTTATTTGCAATTATAATTTTTATCTTAGACTATTTTTTTTAGTTTTTTTTGGCCTATTTCTTTTTTTATTTGAATTTTTATAATAATATTTGTAAAATTACGAAAGAAATTATATTTATTGTTATTTGTAAAATTGGACTAATTGTATTTGATTTTTTAATATTATTGTTGCATTAATTATTATTTTATGTATGTAGATTTATTATGGATTGATTGTGGACTAAGGTCGATCTTCTGTCTATCGATTCATTGAACCTCAAACCATTCAACCTTCGGGAAACTCACATGACCACATCAAACTTTCTTTGCATTGCAAACATGGATGGTTAAGTGAAACAGAGAGATCTACTTTGCACCATACATTGATGTGTAGGTGTTTTTGCTAGTAATATTTTATGAAGTATTATTAATTATTTCTGCTAAGTACTTGTAATTGATGCTAGGTATCATTGGCAACTATGTGTCATGTTTCCAAGACAATGCATGATTGTATGGTTTTGTTTATGCCATAGGAAGATTCCACCTGCTTTGGAAAACATGTTACAAGAGTAAGTATTACACTTTTTCAATCCTAACCTATCACTAGTGCAGAATTCCCATTTTACCTCGCCTTATATGCCTCGGTTGGCCAGGAACCGAAGCATATAATGGCGCGGTGGCATTTTTGCAATTAGAGCTAAGTTTTAGGCTTCGGTTCTCCAAATACCCGAAGCCAAAGAGGGGTATAGGCCCCGGTTTGCTCAAAACCGGTGCCAAAGAGGGGTATAGGCCTCGGTCCAGTAGGACCCGAAGCCAAAAAGTGGTTGAAAGTCAGGGGTATAGGCCTTGGTCCAAGGAGACCCGGTGCCAAAAAAGGGTCAATGGCTTCGGTTCCTCTAATAACCGAAGCCATAGGGTTTATTTAGGGTTCAAAATTCGCGAACCCTTCTTCCTCCTCGTGCCAGCGCCTCTGCAATTCCACTCTATCTCTCTCTCGCGCTCTCTTTCTCTCTCGCGCCCACACCCTAGCCAAAGCATAAGCCTGTCAAACCAACTCCTTCAGGTGGTTCCGGTGGCTCAGGAGGTTCCGGTGGCTCAGGCGATTCCGGAGGTTCAGGTGGCTCCGGTGGTTCCGGTGGATCTGGTGCTTCATTGATTTCGTGGACCGGCGAGTGCGACGCCGCCGCGTGCTCGGACAGCATCATCGCAGGCAGCGTCGAGAGTTTATGTTTGATTTATTTTAGGTCTTCTCAAAATATGTGATGTGCATAATTTCATGACTGGTGTTTGGCCATTCCTGGTTTTCAAACCAAGGAAGTCATCAATCTGAATGCGTAAAACACAGGAAAACGAAGCCATTTTATATTGAGAGTGTCACAGTTCAAGAAAATTTTCAAAATTTCTGTAAGCAATTTCTCTTTAGTGATTTCCAATGTGAATAAAGTTCTTGTTTTTGCTACCTATACAAGTTTAGCCTTTTCATCCCCTTCGGAACATCACGAAACCACTTTAAAGTTTAGACCCAACGGTGAGGCTTGTTGTGATACATTTGCATTGATGGGCGGTAGTGGTGAGGAGAGTGGTTTTGATTCCAGCATTGTGGAAGACGGTGAAGGAGATAATATTGATATCTTGAAAGTGTATATGGCACCGGTTTTAAAACAACCGAAGCATAAAACTGGGTCTATGGCTTCGGGTGATAACCGAGGCCAAAAGATGTACCTTTTGGCCTCGCCCCAATATGTCTCGGTTCCAGACCCGAGGCAAAATGTGGAAAATAACCGGGGTAGAAAGCCTTTACTGCACTGGTGTATGTATCTACGTAGTTAAAAAAAACTAACATATGTTTTATGTTTCCAAAATTTCATTAGAATTGTGGGTAAGCCTAGAGGCCAACAACTTAAAGTATTATATCCAAAGGTTAGAACTCATTCAGTTTAAAGTTATTAATTTC
>Ga0099822_1003665_pt1 | contig 19746 bp, 10 predicted proteins | sample CowpeawhiteBW_FD_76839 | JGI IMG/M metagenome (GOLD analysis project Ga0099822, IMG submission 76839) | Root nodule microbial communities of legume samples collected from California USA - Cow pea white BW | ecosystem: Host-associated > Plants > Roots > Nodule | place: USA: California | collected...
AATAGTATTTGACTTAACATTAAAGCAAAAATGTGTCAAACAGTATAAACAACTCAAATACAATCCTGAAATGCGTACGAAACATCCAATAAACCAACCAAAATTTGATTAAAAGGACTAAATTTACGTATTTCGAAAGATCAAGGACTAAATTGGTTCAAAGTTTCAAAATGGACTAATTTCAAAATTTACTAAAAGTTAAGGGACCAAAAACATATTTAACCCAAAAATATATTCAAGATGCGAATGCGTTTTATGTCAAACCAAATAATTAGAAAAAATAAAATATACATATATATATATATATGTATATAAGATTACTTAATTAATTATGAATATTTTAATAATTTAAATGAGGACGAAGATATGGCGGGGACGGGTATTATGGTGGGGATATGTACATCCCGATATCCATCCCCATACCCAATTGAAAAAGTTGGGAATTCCCCTTACCCATACCCAACGGAGACGGGTTCGGACAATACCCACGAGGGCAAGTTTATTTGCCATCTTTATTCACAACTGAGTCGAATCCGACCAACTTTTGGCAAAGTCAATCCTGACCGAATTTCGGCCAAAGTCGACCTTGACCGATATTTGATCAATTAGGTCGAGTCGACCCCAACCAATTTTTTGTCGAATTTCGGAGATTTGGTCTCTAATGAATCCGCTCTAGTCAAAATTCAACCAAATTTAGTCGAGTTGGTCTTGACTGAAATTCGGTCAAGACGCCCCTGATCAAAATTTGACTGAATACTGCTCAGTCGGTCCCAACCCTTAGCCAAAGGTCGAAGACGAGTTTGCTCGCGTCGAATATCTGAACCGATCGAATCAGGTTGATGGTTAGGACTGGCCGAACCTGACTGAATGTCGACACGGGTGGCAAACGTTGAAGGTCAAGACTTGTGCATCCGATACTGAAGGTAGAGATTGGTTGGCTGACTTCGGCCAAATATTAACTCAAGTCAACGTGAACTAAATTTCAAAATGTGTTGGTTTGGGTCGAAGGTCGAAATGGACCGATCTGAACTGAAAAATGAGATAGGTTGACTTAAATCAAAATTTTAATATATTTCAAGAAAATGATATTTTTTCACGTTTAAAAAGAAAACCAAAAAAATAACCTTGTCTCATAAAAACTTTTAGTGAGTTTTTTTAGCTATGTGAACTTTTTTAATGAGGATTTTTTGCCCCAATAGATTTTTTTTGTCACATGGGTCCAAACCGAACCTTGTGAAAATCAAACCACGGTGAACTAAATCAAGCTACTGAACTATAATTATTTATTTGCATATTTTAGTTTATCTGTAAATGAATTTATTCATTTTGATTATATTTACAATGAGTAAGAAAAACATCCATATATATATATATATATATATATATATATATATATAAACTCAATTTTCTTTCAATGCTTATAAATTATTGTTATCAAATAGATAGACATGATCATAATTGCCACACATAGAATATATAATTCATATTTTCATTGTATAATTAATGCGTTATTATTAATGGCTTTTATATGATTTCATATGTTTATTCGTACATATATAGTATAAGTCAAAACCTTAGTGTAGAAGTTCAAGTCAGGATTCATTTTAAGTGAAAAATGTTCTACAGGTCAATATAAAGTATTTATCAAATAACAACTTTTGTCATTCTAACAATGGGTTTAAGAAAGTTATGTTAAATTTTGCATGAAAGGTTAATCTTATTTAAGTAATACAATTTCCAATAGTTTTAACAACATACAATCTTAAAGTAACATTTTTGAGTGACAAAACTAATTTTTAATTAGTACAATTAGTTGGATATGAGATGACAACGTTATAATTTTCTCGTTTTCAGACATTTTGATAGATCTTCTTTATTCATGTTAGATTTTATATTTCTTTGTGACTAAGGATTGCTAAATTTTGGATGTAAAGTAATATCTATAACAAAAATCATTATACAATGTCTTAATTTACTCTTTATGTTGTGTTACATAACCACTACATTTAAGGGTTTTTTTTTTTTCAACTTTTACTTGAATCAATGCGAGACTTTTATAGTAAACTCATACTCCAATTAATATTTTATTTGGTTTTTACCAGAAATATTTTTTCAAAAACAGAAAAATATATCTCTATTCTTACAACGGAAGGTTTTGTTAACAACACACAATCTTAGCTTTTATAAATATCAACATATTCTAAATTAAAAATTTTACAAGACTCAGTGTCTTAAATTTATGATCCTATATATCACCTTCCAACAGAGATGTTGCAATAGAATTTCAAAGCATAAAATCTTTATTATTTTCTAGATTTTTTGTATCTAAATTGAATTTCTATTATGCTTTTAATATTAATTTTTGTATGAATTTTGTCCAAAAACATTATTTAATTTTGTATTTGAATTATAATGATTAACAATCTAAGTGTTAAAAATAGAGTTGATTCAATAATTCTTGTAACCTTCTATCCTTTATTTTGTAGTTCATTATGTGCAGCATTAGTATAATTAATTTTCTACACCAAATAATTATTGATTAGTCATAATTAGTAATTTTTAAACTTGTTTTCAGTATTGGAAAAGTCTTTTTGGGACACCATGCTTTTACCGATCAAAGTATTGCATTAAAAGTGGTGTGTTTTCAAAATTGTACCATACTTACGTAGCATCAGAAAGTAAACATAGAGGAAAATTCAAAATGCAATAAACTTCAGTATTGTTAATTTTTCTTATATGAGAAGGCTAAATAATTAATGTAATCGTCATTTTTTTCATTTAACAATGGTTCATCAACAAACAAATATGTATACAATAGTCTCCCAACCTCATAATAATCAAATTAGGCTAAGCAATCAAACACTAAATACTTTCAAATGAGACATAAGAGATTGCTGCTACTACCAAATTACTTCTCACTCTAAACCTCTAATTAGTTATCCAATCTTAAAACCCACAAACCAATTATGCTAAATATTTTGATCTTTGGTTGCAATTAATTTTAATGTGACAGTTAGGTAAATAAGTAGGTTATTTTTTTCTTCTCTTGACTTTCTTTTCTTTAACAAAATAGTCTCGTTAGCCTTAGTTATACCTTCTCTACTACTTAAATAAATGACATGAAACCAGTTTTGAACATTTTTTCCTTTCTCAGTACAAGAAGGAAATCCAAAAAAGAAAAAGAAAAAGTGTAAAAAACTATGTAAATTTACTTATTCTCCGTAAATTTGTCACAAGTTTTTTTTTTTTCTTCCATTTTCTTAACCAAACATTACATTGAAGATGCAACATAATCTGCATCATAAATGGTTAACCCAATGAATTGCTTGGTCCCAAAAGCACCGAATAGTGCAGATTCAAAACGCGTTCCAGCACAATACCCTCGAGTATAACAGTTGTTTGATCTTGAGTTCTCGAACTGTGTGATATCTTGAGCAAATCAATCTCTGTATGCTGCACCGATAATGAATGAATCAATAAAGGACACAACAAAAAATTACTGTATACTGCACTCTTAGCAATGTTATCTCTAATCTATCATTAATCACTCTTAATTACCATTCAATAATTCTAATTTTAATGCTGCATGTGAAAATCACTATCACTTCATTTTTTCTTCCTAGGAAGTCCTTGCAGAAAAGGAAGAGATGGAAATAAAGGGCCAATGAGAGAGCTAAAAATGGTGAAACCTTATTAGTTGAAGTTGTTTTCATGAATATCTTCTTTGATGCTGCAAAAATCTTTTCTAGCCAGACAACTTAATAAGCATGGAAACTCAGTTCACAGTTGAAAGTGACCTATGCATGATGTAACTTGTTAACAACATACCATGTCTTTTCTTCAGGGACTAGTGTGTCCCTTTTTCCACTTTTTGCCATAAAGCCAAATTAGATATTTATGCTTGGATTTAGCTTATAATAAAAGATATTTATTTTTTGGAGAAACACTATTTTCATACTTTATATTTTCTTTAATTATTTCAACCAACCCAATGAAACAAATGAAGTTCTAATAACAAGCAAAGACATTCTTTTTACTCTTGTGCTATTCATTCTGCAGTTCAATATTTTAACTAGTTAATGTTAAAAGCAAAACATTTTAAGGGACGGTTAAAAGTTTTGGAAAACCCAGAAGATACTTAAAAGATAAGTTTTTATTTAAAATTTATTTTTTAACACTTTTTATATAAAATTATTTATTAAATTGTATAAATAATTTTATTTAACATTTTTATAATGAAATTAATTCATTTAATTTTTTTTGAAATATTATCTTAAATGAGAATTTAAAAAATATTTTAAAATTGAAAATAATGATAAGCTAAAAATCAATCTAAACGAGAATTATGACAAAACCTAAATCATCAATGATTGAATTGAGTAGTGGCCCAAGGATGAGACCAAAACAAATAAAGGATGAAGATAATGAGAGTTTTAAAGTTGAAGAGAATTCTTCTTTATGATTTTTTGTTGCAAAAGAAGGTAAATATTTTTTTTTTCTTAAACTTCAATTATTTTTTTCATAAAACCCGACTTCTTTGAATGTAGAGATCATTTTATTGTTTATGATATTTTAATTCTTATACTTCACTTAATCTATTAACCACAAAATACTAAACCATAATTTAATAAATAGTTTTATAGAAAAATTTTAGTTTTTCATAAAAAAAAAAACTCTCAAAATCTATAAATTAAAAATTATAGAAAAACAAAATCGGACAAAAGAAATCTATTTTTAATTTTAATATAAATCCAACAAATAGAATAAAAAAAATATCAATACATATAAAAAGAAAAAACATACTAAACAAGAATTAAAAAAATTGGTAAACTATTCAAAGAATGTAATTGCTAAAATCCCAAAAAAACTTCAGAATAAAAAAAAATAAGGGAGAGACTAAGAGAATTGGAAGAGAATACAAGAAAAAAAAGTAATCAAAATTAATTATAAAAAAGAAAAGATAACTTATTATTTTTTATTTGTAAACAAAATTATAATTTTATTAAAGAAATATTTTAACTCATTAAATATATTTTTAATATCAGTAATAATTTAATTAAATTTTATATTTAAATATAAATTTATAATAATTGATTTAATAAAGAAATGTTAGAACTGAAGATAAGTTTTAAAAACCTTTTATATTAGTACTAAAAACAACTCTCTTTTTTTAATTTTTTGAAGAGCTATGTTCACAAGCTGTGAAGGACAGTGTCATTATGCAGTGTACATCCCTCCTTTGATTGTATTCACGTTCTACTCTCTTTACAATCCCAAAAATAATAGTAATTATTTGTTTTGTGCACCTTAATTTATTTAGCGACATTCGTCAGTGTCGGTTGGTAGAGAAAATTAACAGCCTCAATCTCCACTCCTGTTCGTTTAATCTACAACATAACAGTGTCTCTACACCATTGTCTCATCCTTCACCCTTAAAAAATAACAAAAGAAATTCTCTGCCACCATTATGCACATACACAGGTAAATGTGTATGAATGTAAGGTTTGATTCGTTTCACGGATTCATTAGGATCTACCTCTCCAAATTCCCACGTGGCACATGCATTGTACCATGATATAAATATGTGATACATTCATAACTCCTTTTCACACATTAGAGAAGGTGTTGAGTGAAGTAGTGACTTTCACGAGCAAAGCTTACGAATTTGGGACGGTGCTAGATGCTGCTTCATCTCACTCTGTTCCCTTCTCGAGTGATTGAAACAAAGCTATGAGGGTCAAAAAAGTTGAGTTGGGTGAATGCCAAAAAAGATAAAGTCACTCCAAAAGAGCATAGCAGATAGCCATCTTGGTTGGTTTGCTGTTACGATGGAAAAGATTGGCATTAATGTCGCAATAAAGGAATTATGAAAATCTTGGACTTGGGTGGTGGAGAAAGTGAGTAGCACGTTCACTTGTTCAGGTACCATCACCTTTCAAAATGTGGCATTTATAGTCCTGCACATGCCTTTGCTTTTTAACTTCATTCCCTCATTTTTTCCAAAAGACACTATTTTACTCTCTTTTTAACCCCATTTGGCTGATATATAAAAACCTCAATATCAGATGAAATTCTGATTCTTACTGTTACCATCGAGATGTGGGTCTGCATATCAGTTGAATCAGATAACAAGGAAATTCAAAAGAAACGTCAATTTAACTTACAAAACGGAAATTCAAGCGCACTATATAATTCATCAGTTAAAAAAACTTAATTTTTTTATATATTCATTTTTCTAACTGAGTCATCCACTAGTGTGGCTGCTTTTACTAGTAACGGACTGAAGAGAATTTCAAAGGGTGGGTAGGTGGGTGGGGAAGGATGAATTTTGAAAGTTTGGTTGGGCATGGATACAAAAAGATGTGTAGTAGATAAATAAAATGACGCAAAAACCTAACGTGAAGACAAGAGAGTTGTGGTGCATAAATTATGTGTGGGAGAAGAGAAGGGAAGGGAAATCAAAAACGAAAACTGATCCTCCAAATTGGGTTCATTTGGGGTAGGGGTTTGGACGAGTGAACTTGTAACTGTCGTTGAATCACGTGATCATGCTTTGTGTCAACATCATGAGGACGGTTGGCCCATTATATTTTTGTTTATCTTTTTTTTTTTTCCTGCTGCTGCTATGTGACTATGCATCCCATTCATCATAATAACTGACCCCAAAATTATCTTCTTTTTGTTCTGTCTTCATCTCCATCATTGTCCCAACTCGCTAGTTCTGTTAGAGATATAATTTTCAAAGGTCCTTCCTTTCTCTCTAAGGCTTAATCATTCTGTTGGACTTACCAACTAATAGTGAGGTGTTTGTTTTATTATCTCTCCATGGTCCAGCCAGACCAATGAAAATTAAATGACTAGAAGGTAAAAATTGAAAGAAAAAGCAAAAAGCCAGATGATAAAATGAGGTGGCACATGATACAATTGGTTCTTTGAATGATTTTGTGTGGGATGAATGAAATGCATTTGCTTCTTTCTTTGTCTGCTGGTTCTAGCTCTATTGTATCTGACTAACACAACCTGTGGATTCTTTCCCCACAGATCTTTTTTATAATGCTATTTTTTCAGTATCTTACCTTTTTTCTTCTGCACCATTTCCTTTGAATATATTATACGAAATTGTGATTTAATGAAAAAATATCACCTTAGGAATACTGCTTTTTGGGTTTCTTGTGCCCTTCTTTAGTTTTGAGGAAATAAAAAATTGTGTCCACTGTTGGGGAAGATTTGACAGAGATATGGATGTCATGTGAGTTTATCCAAAAGTGAGTGAATGTCTTCCTTCTTCTAATCACCTCTGATTGTGGGCACACAAGATGGGTGGCTGTAATTTTTGGTCTGAGATTCCTTTATTCTCTTGTTTCAGAGTGCATGTTCCTTCGGTTTGTGCAACATAGGTGGTGCTGTCGAACAGGGCAGATCTGCAACTACAAGTGTGCTTAAGCTGATACTTTCTGCGTGGAGACCATTCACAAGTGAAGCTAATGGATCTTGAATCCAGGAAGTGTTGGGATACCTCAAAGGTTAGTGCATTAACTTGGAAAAGCTATGCAAAAACGAAGCATGAAAAATGTCGTTTCGCACTGTTTGTGGTTTCTTCATTGTCTGATAAAGGATTGGTGGGACATAAAATTTTAGTTCAAAATGGATACTAAAAGAGTGCTAAATTGCATTTCAGAAGGAGTCTTGGAAGACTATTATGCTCTTGGCCTACCAAAGCCTTGGTGTGGTATATGGGGATTTGAGCATTTCTCCTTTGTATGTTTACACGAGCACATTTGCGGAAGATATTGAACATTCAGAGACCAATGAAGAGATTTTCGGTGCCCTCTCTTTTGTATTCTGGACTCTGACACTGGTGCCACTTTTCAAATACGTTTTTGTAGTTCTTAGAGCTGATGATAACGGAGAAGGTAAGCATTTGAATGAACATGAGGGAAGCCATATGCTGCTTCAGCTCTTGTTGATGGTTTTCTTGCATGGTTCTGCAGGTGGTACATTTGCTCTATATTCCTTGATTTGTAGGCATGCCAAAGTCAGTCTCCTACCAAATCGACAACATGCGGATGAAGCGCTTTCCACATATAAGATGGAGGAGCCTCCAGAGAAAGATACGTCTAGAGTTAAGATGGTACTTGAGAAATATAAGGGTTTGCATACGGCTCTCCTAATCGTTGTTCTTCTTGGCACTTGTATGGTAATTGGGGATGGACTTCTTACCCCAGCTATTTCTGGTAAGATTCCACCTTATTGACACCATATTTTGTACAAATGTTTTCTTATCAATTTGTTGACTGGGAATCCATTTGTGTAGTTTTCTCGGCAGTATCTGGTCTTGAGGTATCTATGTCCAAGAAACACCACCAGTGTAAGTTTCACTGATGTCATTCTCTGTATTTCTATTGAAGTTTGTTTCTTAGTCACAAGAAGGTAACCCCTGTTGAAAAAAATTGAAGTAGTATGTATCTGTTTAGAATAAAATATTCAAAGGTTTCACTCATAGCCTATCATAATTGTTGAAATGGTTAGTTTGCTGGATTTCTTCCTTGTTTTTGTATTTGAACCTATTGATATGCGTTTGCAGATGCTGTGATTCCCATCACTTGCTTCATACTGGTTTGTCTGTTTGCACTGCAACACTATGGTACACATAGGGTTGGATTCCTTTTTGCTCCAATTGTGTTAGCATGGCTGTTGTGCATCAGCACACTTGGTTTATATAATATATTCAAATGGAATCCACATGTATATAAAGCTCTTTCGCCATATTATATGTTCAAGTTCTTGAAGAAGACAAGGATAAGTGGATGGATGTCTTTGGGGGGAATATTGCTGTGCATAACAGGTAAATATAGAAAATTCATGCATATGGTTAAATATAATATCTTGGACGGTACTCCTGCATAACATATTCATTAAATTCCAAACTGTGCCTATCTACAAAAATATATACTTTGTGTAGTTGTCTTTTCTGCAACCTTCAGGTCCAAATTATGATTAAATTAAGAGATAGAGTATGTATAGAGGAACTTCTGCATAAGTACTTCTAGGAGAAAAAACTTAAGATAAACAGTGAAATAAGTTTATCTGTGAGTTGAAATTAACTTCTATACAAGTATAATATAAGAATGGACATTCTACAAATTAGTTTATGCATAAGTTACTTTTATTTTGTGGAGAAACTCCTTTTAATTTTTCTTTTTCTTTTCTTCTACAAATACTCATGGAGAAGTTTGTCAGAAGAGATTCAGATTAATTTCTGTGTGAACATTTACTTTTGAATCAACTCTTCTCTTACTATTTTAGTAAGACTTTTGAGTAGATTCGGAATGCTCCTCCAATGTTGTTCCCCAAAAATTGTTCAACGGCATGGTGTTATTTACATAAACAAATTAAGTTTAATTTCACTATAATCAAGCAAGAGATTTTGACCCCAATACATTTGATTTTTTTCTCGGAGCATTGTAAAATATATATGGTTGTTTCGACATGGTGTTGCTAAGAACATTAAAAACTTCTTATTTTGACCTTGTGTGCAGGCTCAGAAGCTATGTTTGCTGATCTTGGCCATTTCTCATATATGGCCATTCAGGTTGGTTAATTATATTTTCACATTTTCTATTTCCCTACTTCTTTCCTGAAACATTGACAGATCTTAACATTTCTCATATATGGCCATTCAGGTTGCATTCACCTTTCTGGTATATCCTGCGCTTATATTGGCATATATGGGACAAGCTGCGTATTTGTCACATCATCATGATTCTGATCTCCAAATCAGTTTCTATGTCTCAGTTCCAGGTATTCCTTGGCCAAGCTCACTTCACAATTTCTTACTAGTCTGAAAGCAGTAAAATTTGAAGGAAGCCACATAAATAGCTAGATGGAATAAAATGAACTTATCTGTAATGGCTTTGTTAGTTTCCTGGAAGAGTGTGTATGAATGTTCTTGCCTGTTATGGGAGCATATTATAGAAAACTTTATACAATGTTTTGGCTGCAGAAAGTGTGAGGTGGCCAGTGCTTATCTTAGCCATTCTAGCTTCAGTTGTGGGAAGCCAAGCAATCATCAGCGGAACATTTTCTATCATAAACCAGAGCCAATCTCTGGGTTGCTTCCCAAGAGTCAAGGTTGTTCATACATCTGACAAGATACATGGTCAGGTCTACATTCCTGAGATTAATTGGTTACTCATGATCCTCTGTATTGCTGTGACCATTGGATTTAGGGACACAAAACACATGGGAAATGCTTCAGGTAACCAATACATTTATGCATCGCTGACTTAATCATACTTTTTTCCCCTTTTACAAAGCTTGAAATTTTCTTTGCACTATCATAGTTTTTATGCTAGATGCTTCATTTAAATCAATCTTTATTCATTGCAGGATTAGCAGTGATGACTGTGATGCTGGTAACGACATGCCTTACTTCGCTGGTAATCGTAGTTTGCTGGCACAAACCCCCCATAGTAGCACTCTGCTTCCTGTTGTTCTTCGGCTCTATTGAACTGCTGTATTTCTCGGCTTCACTCACAAAGTTTTGTGAGGGTGCATGGTTACCAATCCTTCTTGCACTCTTCCTCATGATTATAATGTTCCTTTGGCACTATGCAACCATCAGAAAATATGAATATGACCTTCACAACAAGGTATCACTAGATTGGCTTCTAGCCTTAGGTCCTAGCTTGGGAATTGCTAGAGTTCCAGGAATAGGACTAGTGTTCACTGACCTCACAGCTGGCATCCCAGCAAACTTCTCCCGCTTTGTGACAAACCTCCCTGCATATCATCGGATCCTTGTTTTTGTGTGTGTGAAATCAGTGCCTGTCCCTCATGTTCCTGCTGCCGAGAGGTATCTTGTGGGGCGTGTAGGACCTTCTGCTCATCGGTCCTACAGGTGTATAGTGAGATACGGATACCGCGATGTTCATCAAGATGTTGATTCCTTTGAGTCTGAGCTAGTAGCAAGGCTTGCAGATTTCATCCAATATGATTGGTACAGGAGTAGGAGGAGCAGCATGAGCGTTGAGGATGATGTCTCAAACTCTAATGAATCATCAAGTCACAGACTAACTGTGATTGGAACAACTGGTTTCTCTATCCAACCAGGATATGAGAGTGGTGGTGAGAGTTTGCAACAAGCAAGTGTCTCTGTTGGGTTCCCTACAGTTCAAAGTGTGAGTGATGTTATTGAGATGGAACCAACAGTGAGTGAGAGGAGAGTGAGGTTTGCTATTGATTATGAGCCTGAGAGTGATGCAAGGTCTGAGGTAGGAGTGCAGATGCAGGAAGAACTGGAAGATCTTTATGCTGCTCAAGAAGCTGGAATTGCCTTCATTCTTGGACATTCTCATGTAAGAGCAAAGCAAGGCTCATCCGTGCTAAAGAAATTGGCACTTAACTACGGCTACAATTTCTTGAGAAGGAATTGTAGAGGCCCTGATGTAGCTCTTAAGGTTCCCCCAGTTTCTCTTTTGGAGGTTGGCATGGTTTACATTGTGTAGAAATATCTAACTTGTAATTAGTCTTTTTCTGTTGTCTTTCTTATAGAGACACAGGCTTCAATGCCATACCAGTGTGCAGTTTCTCAAGGATTTTGTGAATGAGACCCTTCAAATTTAACGTAATTTATATAGAATGCTTTCATTCTTTTCTTTTTTTCTCTTTCCTAGAGCAGTTTACATAGAAGCTTAGAATGCATAACACAAAGTTTGAAAATTATTTAAATCTCTTTAAATTTAAAAATAAGGTAAATATACAAATTCTAAATTATTTAAATTTAAAACGATGAAAAATAAAAATTATGTTTTAGGCACAATTTCAAGCAAATAAGTGCAAAAACATAAATTAAATAAAAATCGAATTAACCCATATGAGTATATAATCAATTAAAAAAAAATCTCATTATTGACAATTCAGTTTCATATTTATACGTAAAATAACAAAAGTGAAACGAAGTAATATTTCTAAACACACTCCAAACTTTAAAGTTTTATAAATTGAATTTTGTGAGAGTGGATTAAAATTCATAAAATAAGAGGCATCAAGCATTAGTATTCCTACGTGGTCTTTAGCGAGATATTTTAGTTAATAATTATGAACACAAATTACACGGTTACGTGGCCCAACACACAAAAATAAGAGAACCTATCATATTTGAGTTCCCTAAGGTGCCACATAGTCTTCTATTAACCACCAGGTCTTATGAGTGGCAAGAGTGCTGTGGACAAATTGACAACCCTGTGTGGCTACAATTTCGTGGCACCAAAACTTAGAAAAACAAACACTTCTTTGCATATAAATAATAAGTGCAGGAGCATGGTTGAGAATCAAAAGAACCTAAAATGGGACTAGGGACTCTGCCATTGACCCCTTCTTATACCAGTTTTTCTCCAAACTCAGGACTTATCCATGACACTGTTGATTGCAGCAGAGTGAACAGAAGCATAAAGTTCAGAGTTTCAGCCAAACAAGAGAAGCAAGAACCCAGTAAGAAAAAGCAATCTTTGTTCAGCAGTGTGACTGAGGCTCTTGATTTTTCCCAAGTGAGATCTGCAGAGGATGCTCAGCTCATAGAAGAGGCCAGAGAAGCCACAAGATCAGGAGAAAGGATGAGCAGAGAACAGGTATATTCTACTCTTTCAACTCTTTAATCCTTTCATGATCCCTCTAACACTGTCTTTCTTTTGTTTAATTCAGTATGGAGCTCTTAGAAGGAAAATTGGTGGCACATACAAGGATTTTTTCAAGTCCTATGTTGAAGGTACAATATAGTTATCATGGCCAACATTCTTCAATCTTCATTTTCTTCTTTGGCTACTAAATGTTTTTTCATACTCTTCTTACCATAATTCATGTCCCAATAAATGTTTGTCTGACTCAAATTACTGAATCCTACCACCAAGTTGCATTTTTTTTTTTTTCATTTTGTGATGGGTTAATATCAGAAAACTCATATTTGGCATTGAACAGTGGATGGAGCATATGTTGAAGAAGGGTGGGTTGACAAAACATGCAAGGTTTGCAAAAAGGACACCAGAGGAGAGGAAAGGCAAGTGGACAACTTTGGAAGATATGCTCATGTTGCATGTTTAGAGAAGTCCAAATCAGGGAACTTTTTTACCAGATTGTTCTCTTCTTAAACAACACATTTTCTCATATACTATTATAAACTTTCTGTTATTCATCCAATCATCACATTAGATATTCAGCTTCTATCTATCTCAGGGCTTTATCATCACAGCAAAACAAAGATTAATATCATTGCCTCTTCAACAGATTGTGTATTTTTTTCAAATTTTAACTTTCTTTTGGGGTGAAAAAAGAAGTTTACAATTTTGAAGCTCTGAACTTGCTGAAACAAAAAAAATGTATTTATCTGATTGTGACTAAGAGCTGCAATTGAATCAGTCTTCAAGAAACTAACAAGCTACTACATCTGATTTAATTAATATATAGTTTAAAAGCACGCAAGAGTTGGATTTGTATGATATTTAACAAAGGTTTTACCTACTACATCCGATTTAAAACTAATAATATATAGCTCAGTTTGTGTAGTTTAAGGAATATTTAACATGTATACAATGCATTTAATTTAAAATACTCGTATTAATACAAATGTTGGTTGTCATTGAAGTACTTTTTAAAATAAGTTGTTAGTAGAGTCATTTTCGTGAAGATCAAATAGGATTACCTCAAGTAAATGTTTATACCAAAAAAAACTATTATGACACTTGAAGTGTGTAAACATGAATAGTTTTGGAGTAAGAATAATCAAACCATCACTAGTTTTATATCTGAAGTAATACTGCATACTAAAAAATTAATCCATTTTAAAAAATGTATAATTAAAAAAACTCCACTGTAAGTTATTTTGAAAATATTCTATTACAAACACGTTGACTTACTTACATATGTATCGTTATTTATTAATTTTTATAATATTTTAACCTTATGTATTTATTTGTTTGAAAGTTTAAGTCCGTTAGCTTAGTTGCACACTCTTAGTGAAAGAGAAATTTAATAGTTTATACAAAATCACATATAGTGAATCTCTCCAGTGGTTATATATTCTAAAACTTCTCAAATAAAAGGTGTCATCAGATAGTAAAAGTTCCTACTTTATAAGCGTAATAAAATCGAAACTGAATTTTCCAATCAGAATATACGTGTTCACACGATCGACTACTTTTTTCGTAATTTGAAGTTAACTTGCGTAAGAGCTAGAAATTATTTTCTATTTACTTCTTTAACATTTAATTTTTAACTTGTGAATACATTAAAATTAACTCATGGAGGAAAAAAAAACTTAATCACAATTTTTTGTTTGCATAAATCTTCTCCAAACATATCTTAATTGACTTTATATCATTTCCATAAATCAAAGGCTAAAATACAAGATTTTAAATAAAAACCATCCGCCATCTTCATTCAACAGCCCAGATTTACAAATGCATGACTTCTCACGTTAAACCTGTTCAATGTAGGACCAGAACAAATTACCATCGAGTAAAACAAAAATAAACCGAATCGAAATGAAAACAGAGTCCTTGTTTTTATGTTGATCACAATATTAACAAAACAAAATTAACAGGAAGGAAAAGGAATAGCATGACAAATGTTGATGTCTAGGTCTGTTTAGTGAGAATAAACAATGGTGAATAAGAAATAAAAATCAGAAATATAATACAGACTTAGTAAAACATAAAGACGTTTGGTTTAAGAAAAAAAAAGTAGAAAAATATTAATAAAAAGGTAAAAAAATAGTATGTAAAACTATTACATGATTTTCACTCTTTCATCCCCAGTATTTCCACTTTCTCCTCTAAACAATCAAATCATTAGAAATTTGAGTGCTGTCTCCGTATGTGATCTGTGTTCATACTTCCAATATAAGAATTATACAGCAGTTTCTTTACATACACCACTTGTTTATCCTGTTTCAAGCACACTATAATTTTCAAGAACATTTCAAGAATCGCAACTCATTTCAATTTCAAAACATCAATGTCTATCAATTAGAAATCAACATTGCTACAGCCCTATATAAAATATAAGTTACTTGCTCATAATACCAGTATCCCTGCATATAACTCTCACTATGTGTAATAATTCGCACACACCTAAGAGCAGTACATCACAGACAACCATGACTTCCGGATCCAGTTGATGATAATATATAGCAAAAGCAAAATGGGTAAATGTATAGCTGGTGAGAAAATAATGTTGGAAAATTCTCTACAAGAACTAAACTCCGAAGTCTCTTGAATGATTCCACACTTTTTCATGTAATAGTTCTGATATTCTCTACAAATACATTGTCACCGTATGTAAGCTAAACACATCCTTTTCACTTGGAGTGTTCTCGTTTGCAGCATCAAGTATAAAAATTTCCCTTCCAATTTAAATGTAAATAGTTGTAAAAACTAAAACTGCCCACCTCATCAACCATATAAACCTTGAGTTCCATCTAACAAAAATTTCTCCAACCAAAATCTCTCATGTACGTCTCATTCCTTACACAACTTTTTCATGGCAGTTAACTCCTTCCTTAATAGTGCTCAGAAGCAAATGGCAAAAGAAAATAGCAGTTATATTTGAGTCATGCCTGTTGTTCAGTGATCTTATACCTCTAGATGAGAGTAAGCTGAAGTTTGGGACGGTTAGGTTGAGGCTCCACAACCTCCATGTGAATTTGGACTGTCTGCAAAACGCTGTATGAAAGGCTACCATCCATCTTTTTTATTTTCTGCTGTTGCTCATCTACATACCATTCTCCATTTCCCTTTCCGGCTTTTGTCAAAGATATAGGTCCTTCTATGCCATATCTGTGAACGGGAAAAGATCAGGCAAACTATAAATGCAAACTAGCTGAAAGTAGAGATAACATATAGCTTCTTCAGTGGTTAACATTATTGACAGGACCATCTCCTGCTCAGATTAAATAAAAAACATTCTTCCCCTCTTTTTTGTGGTTCACCTTTACAACTATCACAAAGGAAACTAAAAAGGAAAGCAGTAAGGCACGAATAAGATACTTTACTTGGGAACAAACACAAAAAAGCCATTAGATCTTATTTTCACTATTCTAGCCTCCGTGTCTGTAGGCCTGCATAAGCAAAGATAAATATGTAAGAATAGGCTGCAAACTGTGTATAGATAAAAATAACAGCAACAGCAAGCAGAAGCTATGCTGCATACCTATTCCTGAAATAAATTAGAGTATGCAATTCTACAGATGCTCGCCCTGCATACTGGGCATTCCTGTGCCGATAATTTAAATCTGAACCATACATGCCCAACAAAAGAATATGAATCATGAAGTTATTATTTGATTCACAATGAATAAAGTTAACACAGACAAAAGTTCACTCAAGGCATTGAACACAATTGAAAACAGAAACGTAAATGATCAAGCTCTAAGCATGAAGGAGATTTCATACTGTCAGCAATACTACTGAGCTGGAGTCTGTCTTGAAATACAGACGGTAACTTTGATATTCCAAGAGAAGCAGCAAGTAGCCTGTGCACAATGACATCTACAAAAGAAAAAATGTTTCATCTCACATTGTGCACAATTGACAAAGTAAACATTTTATTAAAATTATAGCATAACTACCTGCATATCTTCTAATAGGTGATGTGAAATGGGTATATAAAGGAGCTGCAAGCCCATAATGATGATATTCTGGAGGGCTAAGATCCCCACTGCAGAAATAAACCGCCTAAAAAATAACAAGAACTCAATTTTACTTTGTGAAATCTTAGATAGGGATTCTCATTCAAATTCAATTTACCTGACTCATGCACCTAGTTGCCAGTATACGGATTAACTTATTGAAGTATGGATCATCACCCTGAAAAAGGCATTTTGTACAAGAGTGAAACCAAATAAGACCATATGCTTAAGCTAGCACAATGTGTATGTAAGCTTAAGAAAGTAAACCGTTAAAGATACCGCTGCTGGAAATCATTGTAGCATCTCATTGCTAAGCTAATAATCATGCATGAAAAATATAAATTATGTTTGATGGAAAATTATTAAAAAACAACAAAAATGCAGATAATTAATAAAAATGTAAGACAATATTTACCACAGCATGGTCAAGAGAATCGGCCAATGCTTTTGATGACGAAACATCCAAGTGCAAGCCAACTGCAGCAGCGGTCTGTAATAAGGGTTCAAGCATCTCTCTGGTTGGTGTTGGATGACGCCTAAACAGGAACCAACAAACAATTACCAGAATAACTATTACACCATCTTGCCACATGAAGTTGCTTTTAACAGTTTCAATCATGTAGAAGCGTTCAATTCAACACTTCCTAATAAATAATCTTGCAAGCTTGGTATTTGAAATGCATAAGTCTAACTCAACCTGAAAAGCTAGCTCAAAAAGCGAGGTTTGCCTAAATCTTAGGACGAGTATCAAGACACATCCATCATTCTCACGACTACATATATAGAGCAAGGAGTTTTCAGGCCTAGACATTGAAAGGCAGCCCAATATCAAGACTGAAACCGCTGAGATTTCGTGTATTGCATACACACGAGTTTCTTATTTATAATACAGAAGAAATAGAATAATAAGGAACAAAATCAATATATATTAATGAGAAATATTTGGCAAAGTAATCAACCAATCTCTAACAACATTCACGTCCGAGACCGTTCATCCAGCCAATATTGGTCAATTCTGGAGTAATTGTGTCTCTCATATAGAAGATATTTTTTGGCATGCAATAAAAACTATTTATGGTTCTAATTGCATATTGAACTGTACTTGTAATCCTCAGTTCAAAAATTGAATTCCAATAATTGACATGGAAAAACACAAACAAAAAAAAGCAGGACAAAAAACACGCAAAAAAACACAAAAGAGAGATTAGGATTTAGATATATAGTAAACAACTAAAGTAAAAAGTAAGAATAAAAAAACCTTAATAATGAGCATAACGAAAAACTTTTAAGAATTTGTTGTGCAACGGAAACATTAGCAGCAAGCATAAATTCCTCCACCATTTGGTTGGCCTCCCGGATCTGGTACATTCCTGCAGATAAATTCAAACAAAAAATAATTTTAAGAAACAGAAAGTGAGGAAAAAAACTGCTCTCTCCCTATCCTTCCATGAAGGAATAGGCTCACCCAATCATCCTTATAAAATAATTAATTAACTGTGGGGACAACGAAACATACTTTAAAAAACCAAATCAATTACTGTTGACATTTAACAGATTAGAAGAAATGAGAAAAAGAGAAATATATTTCAACACAATAAAATTAGGGTTTGAATTGTTATTCAAAACTATAAATCAATAATGGCAACAACATACCAACAAAAATATAATTTAAAGACAATATACTATTTACATGTCACTCTAATAAGTCTGTTAGTTACGGGCCTTAGTGGGTTACGAATGATGTATATAAATAGGAAGAAGGGCAGAGAGGGGAGTCATTCATTGTGAGGGAATTAGTATAGCAGTTGAGGAGACTTGAACCTCCCAATACTCCACGGGTGTTCTTAATAAAATCCATTTCTTCGTTACTATCAGAACCAGTTTCCATCACGCTAACGTTGTGTGTGGAATTACAAATTACATCGTCAAGCAGTAAAGTTAATTGAGACATAAAAAATTAAAAAATCTATATTCATGAGGTCTCACCAGTATGTACTAAAATGGGTTCACAAAACATTATTCCAAAACAAGGACCTAGACAGCAGCTTTAAAGTAAAAGTATAAGCATGGATCAGAATGGAGAACATATATTGAAAGTGATCTAACAACCTTCAGCAAATTCATAATTACAGATCATTTATTCAAATTCTGCTAATAAGAATGGTTTAATCATAGACAAATGATTTAATCCTCATAGAATGAATAATTTAATGACACCAGCAGAACTTTATAGTCAATAGGTATACACAATTCCCCACCTTCTACAACTTTGGAAAGAAATAATAAATACTAATAAAAATCAAGAATATGGTACCAATATCAAGAGGGTCATGAGTCTCTGTGTCAATTTGAAATTTGACTTCAGCAGATGCAAGAGTCAAAGCTCCTCTCTCAATGCGCCTCAATCTCATTTTCTGATAGATAATACATAAAGCTATACTTTCAGACAGGTACTTATATAATAAGGAGCAAATATAGCCTTACTTATAATTGCAAGAGTAAAACAATAAGCTTGCGTCCTCAGAATCCATACCTTAGCTAAACTATTCATATTCCTCAAACCTGTAGTGATGGGATCCTTCAGTCGACTGTACAAGGAGGACATAAAACACAGTGACTAAATTACTTGATGAAAATAATATTGCCTCAAACAATGTAATACAGTAGACAAAACATTTAGCATTCCACATAAAAAATTGAACGACAAAGTATCAATCAACAAACAGTTTGAACAACATGAATGTCAGCTTTGGTTTGATATGAAGAATACACTCCTTCTAACTCGTGAACTTGTCTATTTTACAAGATTCACATTTCATAAGAACACAAATACACGCTGAAATAACAGAATCGCAGAAAAGAAACAACAGTATCTCATGACCGAATGCTAATTAAAGACACACCAAACCATTTCTATATTGAAGGTGTTGTCATCGTCAGCAACAAAGGCCTTCGACGGTGGCCAAAATCATTGCTAGTGGCCGTGGGGGTTGTTGGAAAGTCATGGTAGAAGGATTAAGGTTTGGTTGAGGAAGACGTTGTAGGAAAGAATAGGGGACTTGAGT
>Ga0099822_1003678_pt1 | contig 19731 bp, 13 predicted proteins | sample CowpeawhiteBW_FD_76839 | JGI IMG/M metagenome (GOLD analysis project Ga0099822, IMG submission 76839) | Root nodule microbial communities of legume samples collected from California USA - Cow pea white BW | ecosystem: Host-associated > Plants > Roots > Nodule | place: USA: California | collected...
AATGAAATAGTTTTAAATTATTTTAATTATTTCCTTCATTTCTAAATTAATTTGGACAAATTTACAATGTTTAAAATATAAAATTTTTAACAATTATCCAAAATTAAAAGAAGCCTATAATTCTAATTTTTGTTAACACAAATTACAAAAAAAAATTCATACTTCACAAAATATGAAACAAAATTTAAAATTAAATTGAATTTTATATTTTGAAATTACACATAAAAACCACTTACTACACAATACAAATTCATTTTTTTTTAATTTACAAATTCATAAACACAAAAAATTATTCTTTATTTTACTATTTTTTCAAATAACACCTCAAATAACTAATAACACATTACTAATTCTATTTTTTAATTTTTTTTACTCTTATCTATTTAAAAAAAAATTAATTATATCAATTTTAAAATCAACAAATTCAAAAACAAATAAAATTATTTTTTATTTCTAATAATTAATAACACATTAATAATTCTATTATTTAAAATAATTTTTTTAATTATTTCTATTGATAACAAAAATAAAAATCAATTATACTTATTTAAAAAAAAACTATCTTTCCATTATTTAAAAAAAATCAGTACAAAATTCGGGTCCCTGGGATCGAATTCAAACTGGTATAACAAAAAAAAAATACAAAATTGAGCACAGAATTCGGTTGTCCGGAATAATTCTGAACATAAAATAAAAGTGTGCTAACCATGTAAATATTGTGCACAATATACTATCTGGGTTATATTTTGGAAAAAGTGTGCTAGATGGGAAAAAAAATCATCCATAAGACCTCTTTCTTTAATAAACACAGATTGAACACATCACATTCATCACAAAAAGGACTACTCAAAATATGGATCATTATGCTACTCTAAATATGGCTAAAACTACAATGGTTGCTCATAAAATTGTGAAGGTTGCTATTGATGCTTAAAAGACTATGGCATCTGCTCATAATGTGGCTCATAGTAAGGTAGTGACTGTTTACAATGACTCAAAATGTATTTCATTTTTGTATCTTTGTATTGTTCAATATGTTAAAATGAATAATAACTTGCATATATATAAACATCATACTGAAGAGTTATTTTATAAATATGCTAATTGATTAGTTATTAAAGTCAGGTCTATATTCACAAATAAAAACCATTAGTCTTTAAAAACGGAATAAAACTAGCTATTATGAGAAAATCTTAATAAAAACCATAAACTAAAAAGCGACAATGCATGTATTTTTTTTATGTGAGAAAATTTAAAAAATAAAAAATAAAAGTAAAAACAAAAAGAACAAAATTAAAAATAGAAACAGAAATAGAATTTTTTTTAAAAAAATACCAGAACTGTAAAATTTAAGAAAACAAGAACAAAAAGATTAAAATAAAAAAAAACAATACAGAAATATTAAAAAAAATTAAAACAAAATAATTCAAGAGTTAACGAAATCCAATTCATGAATCCACAATTCAATAAACGAACAAAAGAAAAAATGAATTAAGAACAAGAAGAATTAAAAAAGAAGGAAAGAACACGAAAACATTACACAACAATAGGCGTCATTGACGAAGGCGACAATTTGATTTAGGGTGAAAAAATATTAAATTTCTCTAAATTTTGTAATATGAGTACAACATCCATGTTTATTAAAATTTAATTGTTTCTTAATTTAATTGAAAAGAATATCAAAGAAGAGAAACCAAAATTAGAGAAGTAAAAAACAAACTAAAATAATGAAGATCAATGAAAACTCAATTTGTGTCGTTTGATGTTGTTTTTGTAAATTATTCTCAAAGTCTTAGTTCTCCGTTAAATAATAACAAAAACACATTACATAAATAATAGAAAAATATGAAAAGACAGAAATAGATAAAAAAGGAGAAAAACTAAAATCCTAAAATTATGCAATTGATTTGTGTCTATGTTTTGAGTAAAATTAGGTATTAAATAGGCTCTGAATCTAAACTCTAGTTTTCTAAGTTCTGAAGAAATTATGGGTCTAATATGAGTTTTAGTCAAGTTTAGAAGCTAAATTACAAAAATCAAATCCGTAGGTTCTCTTTAAAATTTTTCAGCAATTCTCTTCAACTTCTAAAAATCAAAGAAAATAGAAGAAGAGTTTAAATCCATCAATTCATATGTCCATTTTAAAGCTTTGAAAGTGTAGAATCCTATGTAACTTGAACCAAGAAAAAATAATGTCTATAAAAGACATTATGACTGAAAAAGTGAGAAAAGGTCAAATGGCCTTAAAAATATAAAATTAAAGCATTTATTACAAATGTACCCAATTCATTACTACCGAAAGAAAATGAATTAAAAAAATGAAAATAAAGCAAATGGAAAGTACATTCACTCTGTAATAAATATATAAATCTTTGTACAAAATATACTATAAAGTAGTATTTGGAATGTAACCAATGATGACTAAAAACCTAAATATTATTATTTGAATAATTACCCACTTTAGTATGAAAAACTCGAGTATTGTTTGGTACACTATCATTCCTTATTAATACAAAGTAGAGGATGGTAAAATGGGCTGGGCTGTCATCTCGTGTTAAAAGGGATGGGTTGGGTTAAAAATTTCAACCTGTCAACCTGTTATATCCTGTACCGTCCAGCTCGTCCCAATCTATTGACCCATTTTTAAAAAAATAAAATAAAAATAATTAAAAAGATTACTTTTTGATATTATATTTTTTAAATGTGTAAATATATAATAATAGTTTAATTTAAATCATTAACACCTAAAAATCAAGTCTCAATTATTAGTTATAATTGAGTAATTTAATATGTAAATATAATAATTATTTTAATTTATCTAATTAAAAATATTAACTATTCAATTAAAAGTTGAAAACATATTTTATTTGATTAAATATGCTTTTAATATTAATTTATATCTATATATATACAAATTTTAAAAATAAAAAACTTAAAAAATTTGAAAATAAATTAAAAAAATATTAAAAAAAAAGAAAAAACAAAATTGACAGGTCAGCCTAACCCGTCCCTATTAGCCCGTCCGATATGGGGGTGGGTTATGATTATTTGTCCGTTTCTGTTTGACGGGTCAGACTGGTTCGATCTGTTTTTAACAGGCCAAAACGGGCTGGGCTGGCCCATTTTACCACCCGTAATACAAAATATTTTTTAGACCTCACACACTCATGGCTAACGCATTAAGTATTATTTGGACTATAGTCACTCTTGGTTAATACTAGTAGTCACTCATGACTTAGATACTAAGTATTTTTTGGAACATAACCACTCTTGACTAAAAAAACAAGGTTTGTAAAATAATGTAATCATAAATATCACAAGATCACAATGGTTTTCTTACTAGAGAGTGCAACGTATACAAATATATATGAACTCTTTTCTAGTTTTATATATTATGGACTCTTTGTTCGAATCAATTTCAACAAGTGTACTAATCTAGATTAGATTCAATAGAATAACGTTTGCAATTGTTTTAATAAGTATTAAAACATAACTTAATTGAGTTTTAAAAGATGCAATAGTAAAATCGTGTTGAGGTTGGATTTCATTTCACATTCCTTTATTGCACTACTATTAATCTTTATTTATTAATCATGCAAATCATTCAATGTAATGAAAGTTCTCTAAGGTAATTCTAGATCCATTCCTGCAATCTAGAACTTGAGGACTTCAAACTCGGTGTGATTTCTAAACCTTTGATTAAATGAATCATTGCCTTAAATGCAAGACTCTGTATCCAGGAAGAGCTTTAGATCTATTCCTAGTATCTTAAAGCGGGAGGAGATCTGATTGAATCACAATTTAAGATTAGTTTTTTAACTCATTCTAAACTAGTGAGCTAATGATCAAATCATCAAGAAATAAAGCATAAATCAAATCACAAACATCTGAATGAAAACATAAATGAATATCAAAGATGTAGCATTTTAGAGAGTTATGCTCAATTGCATCCAACCTCAACATAGGAGGGTTCAACTCCTCACAATGATGGAAAGCATTACAATATTTTGGATTAGCTAACCTCCCTTATGGCTCTAAGAAAATATTCCAATTTAGTATAGAGAGTGCCTAAAGAAGCTACTGAAATTGACATCCAAAACAAGGGGTGATGCTATATTTTTGTAGACTTCTGGGTTAGTGCTTAACTTCATCTCTTTGGTGCTCAACAATAAGGGTTTCCTCCCAAGGTGAGTTTTCGTTTTGGCTCAGCCCTTTGTTTCGGTGGTCAACACTTGAAGGTTACCTCTCTTGGAGGGTTTCTCTAATTGCTTAGCTCCAAAATCATATGCTTCAAGTTTTCTCATGCCGAGTATGGCTCAACACCAAAACTTTGCTACTCAACTGAGAGGCCAAAACTTGAATTCTCTCTTTTCTACCTTGAGTTCACAATGTCAACTCCTATGGCTCAGTTGCACCATCATTTTCTTCCAGAACTAACTAAAATTCATCAAAATTAGATTAGTTTGACCAATATCTAATTCTCCATACCTTATTTTGTAATACAAAGCTAAAGAGAGTTGATTTAATAGAAAATATGAACAAATCATGCATTATAAGTGTCAAAATCATGTGAAAATACAAGTAACCCAAACATTTATCATATATGAACACATTGATGCTCTCTATGAAAGCTTTTGAGGTCATACAAGAATTTTGATAGCATTTTGACACTTGATCACTTTTTCGTCCTCAAAGGACATTTTTATACATAGCTTGGAAAAAAGAGCCATTGCAAATCCTTTTCTGATGTTGAGAGTTCTTGAACTTAGATAACTTCATCTTCTTTCGTTTATGGATGTAAAGGTGCATCAATGAACCTTATGCAACATTAAATGGCAAGTGATCTTGATATGTTGATTGATATTTGAACAAAATGTTAGAAAATGATTAAACAAATAATACTACTAATAATTAAAATATGAAATAATATAATAATAATAATTATTAGAGAAATAATAACACTAAGACATACATACATACATACATACATACATAATACATACATATATATATATATATATATATATATATATATAAGAATATTAACCAAACACAATAATTCTCATAACAATAATAGATAAAAAATAAACGAGGAAATAGGTAGAAATATACTGGGTTAAGGCACGCATAATGTTATCCTTATAGAGAAAACGTCCCCACTACAATCCCCCACATAATTTTAAAATAAATATTATCTTTTAAAACAAAATATTGTATTTCAGTATAAGGAACCTTTCGGTTTGAGCCTTACACCTAGTGCTTATAAACTTCCACCTGAGAAAATGCAGAGACTTAATTGTCTTAAGGTACATCTCTTGTAACTAGGTTTTAGTAAATAAGACATACAATATTGGTATTCATTATAAGTTCAATCAGTGGTTGCACATTACAGCCTTGTGCATGTATCTTGTTTCATGAGTGTCACTAAGAGACTTTGCCCATGTCTCACAATGTTAGCCCCACCATCATACTCACTAGGTAAACCCTCAAAGGATGGTTTATGACTCACACCTCTACAAAAAATTGTCATTTGATTTATTAAGAGGTATTTTATAAAATAAGCATAATAATGCATATACCTCAACCTTATTATTGCAACAATTTATAGTACATCTCGCCATAGGAATTAGACATAAAATTTAATCAAATTAGTTGGTGTACTTTAGTCGACAACAACTTCGTTGTTAACCATTGAACTCCATTCCATACGATCACCATTCATGTGGAGTTGAGTGTTCGTTGTTGCAACTAATTTATGGGCTTTAATCTCATTCTCCTCGACAACTCAAATTCTCGTTGATGTATCAACCCTTTGATAATCAAATCTGTAATATTTTTTTCTGACATGACAAAGCCAAGAAAGATAATACCATGAGTAATTAAGTTTCTAATACATTTTTCTCTCATTCTCATATGTCGATTTTTCATTGACATTTTTAGTAGAAACTTTAAATATAACAATTTGATTGTCAGAATGAATTGAAAATGGGAATAATTTATGCTTGCATAGTAGATCATGACAAAAGAACAACTTTTTAGCATATTTCCTTGATAGTGCACCTCCATCCAAGTTAAGACATAATCATAACCAGTAGTTGAATTTGTATCACCAGACTCAATATCCAATTTACATTAATATATCCTTCAATAATCTTAATAAATTGGACATATTGAATGCCATAACGAAGAATCACAAGTAATATCATCACTAGATGGAAAAATAGTAATAGAGATATATTTTCACTTACTTCAGAACATCTAACCAAGATTTTCTTTTTATAAGAGGTATGTTAACCATTGCAAGACACCCCCACACTTTGAAATATTTTAAATGTGGTTCCTTTTTTTTTAACTCATAAGAATTTTATCACATCCTTTTGTAAGGATATGATAAACAAGATATAAAGTTTCACCCTATATAATTTTAGGCAAGTTAGAACTTGTAGAATAACTTTTACAATATAATTTTTTTAATGAATAATACCATGAGTTTCATACAAAACACTCATTTATATAAAGACATGTATCATCACTTTTTCAAACACATATATTCATCACTTCCCCTTTTAATTAATTTTTTACCTCAAAATTTTATAATTTGAATGGTCTCTGACCAAACTTCTCAACAATTATAATAATAGTATGTCATATATCACAACTTGTGTTTGTAATGATCATAGAAAAAAATACTAAATATTTTGTTATAGATAAAAGTACTCAACTCAAACAAACCATCACATATATATCATTTACCAACCAAAACATATGTCTAGAAATAATAATTCTATTGTACTAAAAAACCAGTTCATAACCTTGTTGAGCAGCAAGGAAGTTTCTAAATTCAGAAACATGAAAAACTAATTTTAAAAAAAATTCTAAAAGACAAGTTTAATTTTACTTGACCATACCCTTAATTTCTAATATGAAGATAAGATTTTTTTAGCATACATGATCATAAGCATGATGTCAATTAAAATAATTCATTTTAATTTCATGTTATAAACAAAATTTTTAAGTTCATAAATATGATAAAAAAATTTTATTATCAGTCATTGTTTCTTCATATAACTATCAAGATAAACCTTTTTTCCATGCAAATGCATAGTTTCATAACTCAATAATAGTTTTAGTATGACAAATTATTTTATAATTATTTTCATACAAAACACTTAAAATATATTCATGATTTAGAATATCTTTATCAGTTGTAAGAGTAGAATATATTAAAGCATAAATTAATATAATAGAAAAAAACATTATCTTTAGAAATCACACAAAAATAAATCAGTGTTAGAATTTCATTTATTGTTACCAATAAAAATATAAACAATAACACATAAATTTTTAGGCTTAGTTGAGATTGATTTAATTATAACTTTAACAAACACATTAGTTCATAAAAAAATGTTTTCAATATTTAGTCTTCTGCTCCATATTGTCTTTAATGTTAGAAATGAATAAGGCATTTTCACTCTAAGAATGTTAGAAAATGATTAAATAAATAATACTACTAATAATAAAATTATGAAATAATATAATAATAATCATTAGAGCAATAATAACACTAAGACATATATATAAATAAAAGAATATTAACCAAACACAACAATTCCTATAACAATAATAGATAAAAAATAAACAAGGAAAGAAGTAGAAATATCCTGAATTGAGACACACATAACATTATCCTTAGAGAGAAAATGCCCCGACTGCATAGGGAAATACACAATGTTATGCACTCCTCTCCCTAGATACAACAACCTATCAGATCGATCTAGTGCAGCGAAGGATCTCTGAACCTTGTGAAAACTACTGTTTTAAGAGATAGTATAGAGAAGAAAAGAAGAACACTTTTGAGAGACTCTAGTGTTTTTGTGCATTTTTTCCCATGCAAAAAAAGGAGAGACACAAGAGTCCGTTGCCATCAATCTGATTTAAATAAGAATAATTTCTAATGAATGAAAAAAAATTGTTTATACATAAATAGTATTTAACTATAGGATTAAAACATTGGAAACAATACTATTTAATTTTATTATTTTAAAATTATTCTAACATTTCTAACACAAAACAACTTTATCTCATATTCCAAGTGATTTTAGTGTAGACTTTTACTTTGCAAATTGGTCGAGCATTCAACAGATGAATGCATTCCCCACAACATGATAATGCGTTTCAAGAATATTTTTGTTAGGTACAGTGTAAACTTAAAGTCTTCATGCACTTATTGTTTATTGTATATTTCACTTATCAATCGAAGAATTGCAATATGTTGTATCATTTATTAGATGAAGCACTATGTTTTACATGATATGTTCTTTTTCATAGTTCCTTGTCTTTCAAATAAAATATCTTCATGCTTTGTACTATGTTATGACAAACACTTAACAAAAAGCTAAGGGTTGTTGAATTTTGCTTTAACAATACACTTCTTCCATCATGTCTTTTTATTGTTCATTTTCAGTTATTGTATATTATTGTTCACTTCATTTTGACCTGTTCTAGTCACGACCTTCAACTTGATCGTGACAACAATAAATATTATCTTAAAAATGAAGAATAAGCGTACATTTGACTAACGTATGGCTTAAAAATTATATTATTTTTTTTAGCATTTATTTAGTGGGTGTAATTCTCAACTGACACAAACTATTACTAGCTTCCGATGAGTCAACACTTACATTATTTAGGATTAACTAGAGTTGTCAATTTGACATTCTCTATAAGATTTGACTCTAGTCCACGTGGATTGAGGCCAAAAAATTCATAAAACCAAAAAATCTCTTATTGGAAAAGTTCATAGGGTCAAAATGTCCACTAGGATTAGCCCGGAGGTTTTTTTCTTTAACCATGAAAAATATTTTTTATCCATGAAAAATAATTCAACAAAATCTATCATTGATTATGAAAAATTAAACTATATAAAAAATTATGACACTAAGAAACATTACCTTCCATTAATTCCATCAATTGATAACATAAAATATTATATCAACAAAAAGTTTTATTTTGATTTATCAATATGAAATCTAATAAAGCAACTTGCATGTTACAATATGAAAATAGGAAATTTAGATAACATAAGAGATGTTTGTGTTATTTATTGATTAGTATGAAAGTACCATATCTAAATTATTTTCATTAAGAAATTAAGATATATGATAATGAAGTATCTGACATGGGTTGAAAGGGTCGTTAGGATCATAGTTAGAGGTGTATAAGCCATCATCGTAATTAGACCACATACCATGAATTCCAAAATATGCATTTGTGGGGGGTACTAGCGACTCTTTGTGTCACAATATGAGATTACGGCTATTGAAAAAGCAAAACTTTAAACAAAGCCTCAACGCTTGATCTTCCAATGAAATTGTTCATTACCTATTGAACAATGATAAAACTTCATTACCTCAACAATTAGTTAATCAATTTTTTCTTTTCGTAAATAGTTGATCATACACATAAAAAGCTATACGTCATATAGACAAGAAGTTAAAGTTAAAATTGAATAATTAAATACATTAATAATAAACATACTTTAAAAGAAAATGTCTCATTAACAACTAATTTTTATGATCAAAAGTTATTAGACTATCACTATAAGAAAAATATTTTATAGTGGCATATATTTGCTGGCCTTTTAAAAAAATCGACGTTATGTTTTTAAAAAATTAAATTTATAATGTATTTAGAGTCCTTTTACAACTAACAGGAAGTTTTGGGTATTTTTTTCTCTTTCCCCTTACATCTTCGTTCCCACTATAGAAGAAAAACTCATTTTTCCCTCTTCCCCTTAGATAAACATTTTTGCTGCAAAGGAGCTCATTCATTGTATTGTCCTTCGATTTCTTTCTCTACTGCTCATCAATGGAAGTCATATTCCCTACTACCAATTGAAGTCATTTTTTCAGAGCCATCTTCTTCTCCTTTAAGTAAGTATGCTTCATTTGTCTTTCTTCTCCATGTAAATTATTTTGAGTTTCATAAATCCTAATCCCATCTTCAATTTCTTGAATCCTAGCTTGATTTCTACCTTTAAAATATACAAGAGCTCATTCTTTCATCTCAATGGAAGCCAAATGTTTTGCTCCTGGTTGAATCCATATTCTCTTGTCTCTAGAGCCATTTTCTTCTCCTTTTTTGTACGTATTTTTACTCTGTTTTTTTACTCTGTGTAGATTATTTTGAGTTCCAGGTTATAAATCTTAATCTTATCTTCAATTTGATGAACCCTAACTTGACAATAATATATATAAAAGATTAACATAAAGTTTATCATCAACAATAATATATTAAAAAAAATTATTTTAGTCAGAGTGCTCCTCTATGTTCTTTCAATGACTTAAAATATTCAATAATTGAATCAGAACTGAAGCTAGTTGCAATATCACTTTTCATGAAAATCAACTCAATTACCTGTAACAATGAAAACATCTGAGTTAGGTCGTCCGCTTGGTTTTTTACTAAAAAGATAGCACAATAATTAATACGCAACATCTTTTAATGGCGAATACTCTAACCATGAAGGAAATAAGCTAAACCATGTATATTGAAATCTTCGATCATCTTTACCAGACTACGAATAATTTTCTAGATGCATTTGATATGGACCCCATTTTAGATAAGCCCTTTGTACCTCATCAATTTGATTTGGTGGTTATTGCCAAATTTGAATACGTTTCTCCGGATCACGTTCTAAAGCATTTTCAAATTCATTATATGTAATTTATGAACCTTATAAAGGTGTTTTTCATTTTCTTCAATTTTTGGATTCTCATGAAGTTTCACAATTTTATATGACGTAGATGCATTTTTTTCATCTTCATCACAAGCCTTTCTCTTGAAAAACTAATCAATTCTTTTACTCTTTACCATAATTTTTCTAATTAAATTTGTCACCTCTCACCTATTTACAAAAAGATAAAATTATGAATACCCCAAATTAAATCTTAAAAACAAGACTCAATATTTGAAGAAAACTAATAATTTCTAAATGATTAGCTTACTTTACCTTAAAGTAGATTCCTAATATTGCTCTTCCCTTACACAACTTCAAAGTCTAAAATAACTCTATCTACATAAAGAAGAGTTTAATAAACAACTAGAGCATGATTTTATTATCTCTAACAAATAGAGATATGCCTAGAGCGTAGAAAAGCTACATACAAGAGGAAAACATATTGCATCGAAAAAAAAGGGTAAAAAATGAACTTACTCAAAAGAATAAATTGTTTGGTCCAAAGTGTTCCTCAACTCTTCAATTTTGTCGTAGTGCAATTTGATTTTGAAAATAATAAGGAGTTGATGGTGAGAATTGAGATTGAAATAATAGGATAGAAAGAGATGGAGGCACGGAAGAGAGAGAAACCAAATAAAGAAGCATAAGAAATTATAATAAAGAGAGAAAACATGATTTTTAAATTTTAAAAAAGCTTTTTCAAACTAAATTAATATAAATAAAGTAATAATATATAAATATATATTTTTTAAATATATAAAAAATTAAATAAAAAGAAATCGTTGGGGGGAGCGATGGCTCCCCTGTCTCACTTATGTTCCGCCACTGATTGCAATGGACTTGTTACGTCTTCTCTAGATGACAATTTAAGGAAATGTCATTCCTTTATAACAGAGGCAGGAATGGTCTCTCTAATCATGAGTACCAAATCTTTCGGAAGGGAAGTTTGGAAATAAATAACAAAATTCTAAAAATGAATTATAAGATATCCATCTATAGAAGATATTAATCAAATGGAAATCAAGATTCCATATGATACTTATTGCGATGTTTCCTTGGTAAAATAATACTACATAATTTAGAGCTTGCATTTTAAATTCTAATTTTGTATATGAAATTAAAATCTTTTTAATCTTATATCTCTTCCTTTATAATTACTTAATGGTTACACATGTTTATATTTAGAGATGGATAAATCTTGGATCAAGTTGCCACACAATACACCAGAGTATTTGGTGGGACTAAATAGCTTTTTAGATTTTGCATTTCAACATGGAGCTAGTGTGAGTACGATCATATGTCCATGTAGTAAATGCGGTTTCAGAAAGTGGAGAACTCGACAAGAAGTGTATGGCCATTAGGTTTGTAAAGCCTTTTCTCAAGGTTACACATTTTGGTGTCGTCACGACAATGTCATGGGAGCCTATATTAGTGAATGGAGATGACATTACAAATATAGAAAATGAAGATCCAATGCAAATAATGATAAATGATGCATTTGGATTATTTGGCACGTGTACCAATGAAGAGTCATTTACATAATCATTTGAACATAGAGATGAGGTTGAAGGAGATGTATTGGAATCACGACCAACCACTCTATGATGGATGCAAAAAGTATTCAAAATTGTCTTTCTTGGGAAAATTATATCACATTAAAGTTTTGTGTCAAATTAGCAACAAAGCAATGGACATGATACTTAAGTTGTTGCATGATTCTTTTAAACATGCAAACATCCCTTCATCTAATTATGATGCAAAGAAACTCCTCAACAAGTTTGGCCTTCATTATACTAAAATTCATGTTTGTCCTAATGATTGTATGTTATATTGGGGAGAAAATGAAGATAAAGAGGAATGCAAAACATGTAAGAGTTCAAGATGGAAGAAAAAGGGTCATGAAACTACTAGTGAACACAATTTGATAAATAAGAAGCAACATAAAAAAATGCTAGTAAAAGTTTTACGGTACTTTCCGTTGATCCCATGGTTGAAAAGGATGTTTATGTCTTCAAAGACATCTAAGAGTATGGTTTGGCACGCTGAGAATAATACACAATGATGATTTGATGAGGCACCCCAAAGATTCACAAGCTTGGAAGACTTTTGATCTAAAATATCTTGATATTGCTTCAGATCCTCGATTGGATTTCAAATAGTTTAGTTTATTCAAATATACTTCTCTGTAATAAATATTGACTTCCTTCATAGTATAAAAATAACAAATATATAAATTATAAAATTCTTGTAACCTTGACAATTATTGTTTTTACCTTTTATTTTTTAAAGCATGTTGCATATTTAAGAAATCAAATTCCTTTGAATATTGATCGTTCATTTTAATCATTGATTGATCATATTTATTTATATATATATATATATATATATATATATATAATAATAATAATAATAATAATAATAACATTAGTCCTATTACTTAAAAAAATTTCATATCATTTTACTAAATTAAAACTAAAAATTATTTACATCCTAGATTTACAAGATTATCCATTATTAAATTTTTTTAATTCTTAGATTTCCTAACAATTAAAATCGCCACCAAATTTTTTTAAATTCCTAGTCTTAGTGGCGGTTGTAAACGCCACTAATTTTTTTTTTTAATTCCTATACTTACTAGCAATTACAATTGTCACTAAAATATTTTAAATACCTAGACTTAGTGGCGGTTACAACTGCCATGAAATTTTTTAAATTTCTAGATTTACTAGCAGTTACAACCGTCACGAAAATATTTAAATTCTTAGTTTTATTGGCGGTTTAAAGTGCCGCTAAGTATTTAAAAAATATATTTAGAGGCAGTTAAAACCGACGTTAAAAATTTTAGTGGCGGTTATTCTGACAGTTACAATTAAATCGACGTTATCACGACTTTGTGACACTAAATTCGGTGGCAATTAATTAACTAACGGTAGAGAAAATAGTAGCGGTTATAAACATTAAACTGGCACAAAAATTCAAAATTGTAGTAGTGTATAATGACCAATTTTGATACCAATTTACAAAATAAAAAAATATTGGTTACTAAAATAGTCACTATTATGAATAAAAAATTATAATTGGTTGTTAAATTGGTCAATAATTAATTAGAGAATAATTTAAAAACTAATTCTTTTGGTAGTTAATGTTTAGTAACCAATTTTTTTTTTTAGCTAAAACCTTGGTGCTAAATTTTAGAAACTAATTTAGAAATCGATTATATTTTTTTATTTATAATAGTGATTATTTCGGTAACTAATAATTTTTTATTTTTTAAATTGATATTTAAATTAATATAAGACTAACAATTTTTTTCATTAAAATTAATTGTTAAATAAAATATTTTTTGTAGTAATATATCTAATCTAATTACTAACAATTTTCCGAGCCGTCTTATACGACTCATTCTAAAAGTTAAAATTGAATCTGATGAATTCTAAAAGTATAATTAAATTAAAATAATTAATCCAAGTGACTGATAAATCATGTAAATTAAACAAGTGATAATTAACAAATCATATTCGTACTCAATTTTTGTATTTGAATGCTATCAAAGCATATTCCTTTTAGCTCAGAAAAAATAATTCAATTAAAAATTGTTGTAATTAATTACATGTACTTTCTTATATAGGTTCACTAAATATTTATTTTGAGGAAAGCCATACCAGTAGCCAGAAATGTCAAGATATGATGTCTCTTGTATAACCAACCAAACAGGTTGTAGAGGGAATGAAGCACTGGCAGACTTTGATCGCACCATCCAGGGTCTCAGAGATACTGTTTGAACCATCACCGTTATGGATTTTGTGTATATTTGAAGGACTTGAAATCCAAGAGCCTTATGTGGGCATGGAATTTGATTCTGAAGTAGCTGCTAGAAAATTTTATGTTAGTTTTTGGGGTATGGTCTGTGAATTGTGCATGTAACACCTGTGCTAACTACTGATAACATTAATTGCGTAATAGTCATTTCAATATATTTTGTTTACATCTGTCATAATCTGAAACATCGGTGTTCACTAGTTTGTAAGGCTGTTTTTTTGGATTTTTGCATAAATGGAATCACAACAAGTGTTTTTCAGAATTGCTAAATTCTATAAATGAGACTAAAGGAGTACTTTTCCTGGTGCCTTTTATTTGTAACTTCCACTGATTTTTGGGGAATATTTATGAAATTTTGTTAATAGTCAGATTTAGGGAATATCATGTATGAAGAAGACTGGCAGAATAGCACTGATAATGAGAGTAAAGCAGGTGCTAGATAGAGAGGGTACTCTTATCAATAGAGGTAAAAGGGAGACTGTCAAAAACTATAGGCGAAACCAGAAAGGATACAGAGGGTACTGATTTGTCTACAAACATGATTTGCTGGAGCATTATGCATTATTTGATGTGATAATCATATGGCTGAGCCCACCTAAGGGAAAAAAAAGGCTTATTGGTTGTAATCAGTTGTAATCAAATATAGACAATTGAGTCATGATTGTATCCTTTCTTCCAAAATCTAATATAGTTTATGCATTGGAAAAGGAGTTTATGTTTCCATAACAATTGTTGTCTGATACCAAGATTGGGGCATGTCTTAATGACGCATAATTACTCTCACACTTGGTATATGACTGATTTCAGAGATAAGATCAAACTATGTTCGAAGCAAGTACTGTGATTAGAATTAGGTGTCAATATAAAGGGTAGTTGAGATTTCACGAATAAGGAAATGCAGAGTTGGTGTGCTTATGTTATATAAAGGCATGTCAATAAGAAAATATGCTACTAGTTTACAGGACTCTTCCACCTTCAAGCCAATTTCTTTAATCAATTCTGTTGTAAATTTCTTTCTTTCAATCTTTCTTTAATCAACTCTGTTGTTAATTGACTCTTATGTTTCTAGAAAAGTGACTTAAGTGAATGAAAGCTTAGTAACTCTCCAGCTTTGGTGAGTTTTAACAAGATGTGTGTGCTAAGTTTATGTGCATTAACTATTTTACCCTTGGTTAGAGGTTTATAAATACAAAAAATCTAAAAATCTTTACTTTTTATAATTTTTCTTTTATTTTAAGATTTATGTATTATTAAAAATTACGAAACAAACAAACAGGCAATACCAGAGTTTTGAGAACCCTAGGGTAGTAGGGGTTTTGAGAACCCCAGACAATGGTGGGGATTTTGAGAATTTCAAACAGTAGTGGGGTTTTGAGAACTCCAGGTAATAGCAGGTGTTTTGAAAACTCCAGACAAGTTATGGTTTACTAGAGGTTGCTAAAAATCTCTAATAATTTGTTAGTCATGCTGGTTCCTTTAGAAAAATTATACCGGATAAATCCATTACTGGGAATTAAAATTTCTAGAAATCGCAAATATAACCTCGTTAAAATCAATTATTTTGGTATATTATACTCATGGTTTTCATTGTCTTGATCATCTTAAAATTGCAAACAATTATCAAAATATGATGTAAAATTTTTTCATCATGTTATACATTTTTATAAAATTTAATTTATAACTAAATACAAGGAATATTAATGCAAACCAACCAAATTCAGCTCATTACCTATGTTTTTTCTACTAGGAGAAATAATTTTTATCAGAAAAAATTAATAAATATACTAACAGAGCACTTTGAGTTCTCTAACCTAATAAGGACAATTGTATTTTAGAAAATATAGGTTGCTTGAATATTTACTTGTTGGGATTCGAATATTTTTATTGGGTATATACTATTAAGTCCTATCAATTAAATGTTGATGATAGCATTGTTGCAAGTAGAAAACTATGTTATGTGTCTCAGAATAGCTACAACAGCAAGACGTATAAATAGTGAGATTTAATCTCAAGCTAGGGCAATGAACGTTTTAATCTGCATGGTCTATGCAAAATAGTCAGATTTTATAAGATTTATAAATGGATATGAACAGTGAAGGTTCATTCCCTCTTCAACCAATGAATAAAAAAGTGAAGGTTCGAAGTAGTATTATATAATATTTGAGACCCTGGATGGTGGCGATCAAAGTCTGCATATTGCTTCGTTCCCTCCTGCTGGTTGTTATATAGAGATAGGACTTCGTTTGAAGTAGAAGAAAACAGACATTGTCGCACCAATGAGTCTAATAATAAGTTGCAACACCTTAATATCTCCGTTTGATTACAAGCTAGCACGACCTAGCTCGACACTGCTTCTAGTTAATCAAATCTTTATAAACGTTATATTTTTCGTTAACTGTTAAAGGTGGGACTTGAAAAAGGAAAGAACTGTTAGTCAACTTGCGTGTACAGAACATTCCCAAGTCTCGCAATATGCTTGTGCATTAATTATAATTGCAACTTTTACATTCATCTTCCCTTACATTATTTCATGCATTCATTTGAAGAATGTTTCTGCTAGTGCATGAGAGTCAATGCATGAATGAAAACTAGATGTAAAAGACCACGTGTACCATATTCTCTAATAATTATTTACTTAACGTTTATTTTAGTGTTATGAAATTTAACATTTGTTTGTTTAAATTTTGTGATATGGCAATTGCATATGTTATGCGACCAACTTTCAGTATAAATATGTCAAAGTAGTTTACCATCCAATGGAGTTAATCCATATACACAAATGACCACAATTAAATTTCAATTTCCACATTTTATTTAAAGGAATGTATTTCTTGTTAAGATGTTACGATATATGTAAATGAGATTTAATTTTTAATTTTGTCCTCCAATTTTATTTTAATTTTCAAAAAGACTTTTAAATTTAATTTTTTCAATTTAATTCTTTAATCTTTTTAAAACATCAAAATTAGGCTTTTAATTTTGTTAAAGACATCCAATTTGATACTTTTGGCTATTCACTGTCTTTTAATTTTCAACCAACCATTTCCTATATCTCTTCTCCACTCATCAGGATCTTAGGTTTATTCTTTTTAGACCATCATTTATAGTCAAACAGGAAACCAGTGAGTAACCAAATTAGGAATTCATCATGATTATGTGGTCAATATTTGTAATGAACGTACTACCCTTCAAACAAATAATGCATTAGTGAAACTTGTAATCAGCATTAATTAAACATGTTTATACAAAACAAAAAATCGATTATGGTCCATATTTTATTTTTCATGTCTTGATTTTGTTTTTCTACAGAGAAATTGAATGAAAGAAGTTTTTAAGTTCAAACTTGAATTAGAGATTTTAAATCAAAATAATAAATCAATGATCTTTAGTCTTTCTTGGGTTCTATCATTACTATTTCCTTATACTTTTTATTGATTTTATTTATACTTTTTATATAAATATGTAAGTATTAGTATTAAGTTTCTTCTCAAATGAATCTAAACTTATTAATAAAATTATCAATAATTAATATTATTACATAAAACTTAGGACATGAAACTTAGTCTCGGTGCTGCATAGGGTTGAGAATGTTAACTCATTGACCACCTTTGACCTAAGTCCATGCTTTTGCTGAAGTTCATGCTAGAGTACAAATTAGAAGAATATTATTCGGTGTTTTTGCTTTGAATTGGATTATGAAACCAATTCGGTGAAGAATTTATCTTATATTTTTCTCAAACAAGTTATTTGTTTTCACTATGTCAATTTTTGTTTATATTTTACATCTTAATTCCAAGTCTTATTTTCCCTTTAAACCAAAAAATGTTTTATTATTCTCATTGTTTTATCAATAAACAATCCATTAATTTAAACGTCCTTGCGGATGATGATATTTGGACTTGTACACCGTTACTTGTGCGATTTGGTAAACTTACTAAACATGTAACACTTAGTTTGACTATAATATATTATGTTGTTAAAATGTGTTTTGGTTAAATTTTTTTAGACCTTAAATTTGGATGTAAAAATAGAATTCGTCTTTATCCCAAACTTTGATATGTTTTGATCTTCAAACTTTAAATTTGAATGGATATAATCTTTTTAACCCAACAATATTAACTTTTTTTACGTGTTAAACGATGTTCTTACTAACATTTGAGCTAAAATGTATGAAATGGTGTAGAAAGTTCAAACATAAACTGAAATAGTAGTTTAACACATCAACAAAGTTTCACGTAGTTAAGTTAGAAGGGCTATATCTATTTATTTTTTAAGTTTGATCAGACTCTATTAAAGTTTGAGACAATGCAAGAAAACTATCAATTAGTGACTATTTTACGAAAAAAAATATGTCTAGAGACCAATTTAAAAATCAATTTTCAATTAGAGGCTAATTTAGAAACAAATTCGTTTAGTAGTCAAAACTTAGGTAGCTAATGTTAGTGACTAATTTAGAAACTAATTCATAATATAAACTATTTTAGTTATCAATTTAAGAATCTATGATAACTTTTTGAAACAATTTTAGTTACCGATAATTTTTAGTTTATAAATTAGTATCTAAATTGATTACTATAATGACAAATTAATTATAGGTTAAATCATTCCAAAGGTCCCCAGTTTTATAGCGAAATCTCAAATAGGTTCCCCCATTTTTATTTGACTCAATTAAGTCCCAATTTTGGAAAATTTGTTGTAATCAGGTCCTTTCTGTTAGTAGTACAGTAACGGTGTTAACTATGTGTCACGTGTCAGCACGTGATTTTTTTTTAATTTTTTAATTTTTTTAAAATTTAAAAAAAAAAATAAAAAATTGTCATGTGGCAGAGATAGTGTGATGTGGTAGTGATAGTGCCACGTGTTACTATTGAATCTGAAAAGTCTCAATGTAGTCCATGTATTTGTTATTTTGTCTCAGTTTGGTCCCAATTTTTTTAAAAACTGAATCAATTTCATCCTTATATCAAATTTAATTTTTATATAAATTTTACAAAGGTATTTTATTATAATTGATATTTTTAACAAAATTAAGTTTATTTAAATGTATATTCTGCATTGAACTTTATTTAAATATTGTTTCAAATATTTATATATCAATAATTTATAGACAAATGTTAGAATTGGTTTAAAAATAACAAATTTATAAATTGAATTGTAAAATTTTAAATAAATAT
>Ga0099822_1003684_pt1 | contig 19724 bp, 9 predicted proteins | sample CowpeawhiteBW_FD_76839 | JGI IMG/M metagenome (GOLD analysis project Ga0099822, IMG submission 76839) | Root nodule microbial communities of legume samples collected from California USA - Cow pea white BW | ecosystem: Host-associated > Plants > Roots > Nodule | place: USA: California | collected...
AAAAAAAAAAAAAAAAAAAAAAAAAAAAAAAAAAAAAAAAAAAAAAAAAAAAAAAAAAAAAAAAAAAAAAAAAAAAAAAAAAAAAAAAAAACTGATTTTGAAACTTATTTCATGTATTTTGAAAAACTCTTGAAATATATTTTACGTAAAAGTGTTAAAAAAAACTCATTCCAGAAGGTTTATTCTAGAAAACATTCCAAAATACATATTTTATATATTTTGAAAGTTTTATTCCAAAAATTGTATTATGAAAATTTTGTTTCAGAAATTTCATTTTGAAAGTTTCCTTCTGATTGTTTCATAAATTTCAGAAATCTTGTTCAGTAAACTTTCCGGAATATGTATCTGGAAATCACTCTCCCGGAGGCAAAATTGTTATTTTAAATACTTGAGGGTGCACGCGAAGAAATTGTGGGGTGAAGAAAGTAAAAACCCGAAGCCTACTACAAAAGAACAATGTATTCTCGGCCCAGCATTTTCAGTGACTACACCGCAGCTCCCGTTTTCCCCAAACGATGTCGTTCCAAAGCGCGAACGAGTGACCGGAGCGAGAAAGCCTGGGACGGAGTGAAATCGCAATGTTGCGACAGTTGGTAATGCACGCGCCGCGTGTGTTCAACTACAAGTCGGGGAGGTTAGCTCACGGTGGCTGCGGCCAAATATTAATCACACGAGCATTGTCCTCCGCGGCCGTGTCGCCGCCGTCGAAGGCGATCGTGTACGATGTGCACGGGCCACCGGACACGGTGACGAAGTTGGTGGAGGTTCCGGCCGTTGATGTGAAAGAAAAAGAGGTGTGTGTGAAGATGCTAGCTGCTCCGATCAACCCCTCCGATATCAATAGAATTCAGGGCGTTTATCCTGTGCGGCCAAACCCACCGGCAGTGGGTGGATATGAAGGCGTTGGAGAAGTTCTCTCAGTGGGCTCCTCGGTCACCTCACTCTCTCCCGGTGATTGGGTTATTCCCTCTCCACCCTCTTTCGGTACTCTCTCTTTCACTTCTTTCCCTTTAATTTATCACCTTAATATGATCAAAAGAACGAGCTTCTCCATTAATCGTGTAAGAAAAACAAATAGTAAGATAAAAATGATATGGGAAATTAGCTTGTCAAAGTAGTTTTCAAGTGAAAGCAACTCGCATTTAAGATTGAGTTGAGTTCAAATCTAAAAGTTTGAAATGGCATAGAGCTTATGTTAGACTACCCTATGTATTGGACCATTGTCATACTTCAACACTTTAGATTCTTATTCTCCAAGCTTCTAGCTCAAGTCTTTTGGTATTCTGAATGTGTTAACACTGACGGGTAGTGATATGAGCAAATTAATATCTCTAAGTTGTGCAATTCGTGCCTCTTAATTTTTCGAAATCCAAGTTCTAAGATCCAAATCCAAATTCGTAGAACTTTGCGGTTTTCATGTCATATTTGGAATTCTTATATATTTATTTATTTTTGGCATGCACAGGGACTTGGCAGACGTATATTGTGAAGAATGAGAATGTTTGGCACAAGATAGAGAAGGGTGTGCCTATGGAATATGCGGCTACAATTACTGTTAATCCCTTGACTGCACTTCTCATGCTTGAACACTGTGTTACTCTGAACTCTGGTACATTTTTCTTTTACTGGCTGAATTTCCTTTATTTTTTATTTGTGTTTAAGTGGATTGGAATTTTGTTTTTTCTGGATATCAACAGGAGATGCTATTGTGCAAAATGGGGCTACCAGCATGGTTGGCCAGTGTGTCATTCAGCTTGCCAACTCTCGTGGCATTCACAGCATTAATATTATTAGGGACAGGTGCTCATTGGAAGGTTCTTTGCTAGCTTTGTTATTAGCTTAGCTTTTTGAGTGTTATTTCAGACTATGGTTTGTTTATTATCATTTCAAGGTTTGTTTAAATATAATTTGATTAACATGTCCTTATTTTTGCTTCTGGCATATTAGTGAAGAATCTTAACTTTGCATCACAAATCATTTTGATGCAGGCCTGGGGTCAATGAAGTAAAAGAAATGCTTAAGAATTTGGGTGCTGATGAAGTTTTCACTGAGAGCGAATTGGAAGTGAAGAATGTCAAGAGTCTCCTGGTATACCTAGGCGTATTATACGTGTCTATTTTTCAAATCAATGATAGTCATAGATTGAGCATTTGGGAAGGGTGTTTGGATGTATTCTAGCTATCTTATTTGAGGTTTTGCACTTGCTTTTATGTGATGCAGAGGAAGCTGACAAAAAATTGTTTTGAAGCATTATTTATCTATATTGAATTCAGATGACTTATTTTGCCTCACATTGACATGGTAGGGTGGTATACCTGAACCGGCACTGGGATTTAACTGTGTTGGTGGCAATGCTGCTTCTTTGGTACTCAAGTTTTTGAGGTATGACATGAGATATTGGGTGAAAAATTTAAGAATGAAATATTTCTCTTTTATTATTATGATTTAAATGAGTTCATATTTTCCAGACAAGGAGGAACCATGGTCACATATGGTGGAATGTCTAAAAAACCCGTCACTGTGTCAACATCATCCTTCATATTTAAGGTCAGCCATTAATTCTCTCTCTTGTAGTTTGTTACTTCAGTTTATTATGTAGGAGATAGAATTAAAGTTGAAGGGGACCAACGCATGTTTTCTTTCTAATGGGAGGCCATAAAATATTTTTATGTGAGACTTAAAAGGGATTTAAAATATTTGGGGGTGATCATCCCCAGTTCACCCATTAGCTCCGCCCCTGATCTTGGCAACTGATTGAAACTAAATGAAGAATAAGGATAATATATACTTGAGAGGGCTCTAATCAGCCCTTAGAACTTGGAAGTGAATCTGATTAAGAGGGTTTCAACTTTCACGTTAAGAAGTCAAGATAACTACAGCGCCCTGAAATATTGGTGATGTTGTCTGAATGTGCTGAGCCCTCTATCATGAGTTTCTTGAAAACCTGATGTCAACCTTTTGCTATGGAAGTTTAAGAGCTTAACGAGTATTTGTTAGTTCATTGAACCTTCTAATAGGTCCATATTTTTAGTTTATAAACCTTGTCTTTCACAAACAAGATCAAATCTAGCAGTAAAGAGTCAAAAATGAATTTTAGGTGTGTGCTACACATGCAATTCTGTCTAGAAGTTCATTGTAATTGAAGTTCTGGTAACACCTTTAAGACACCATCATAGAGTCATTGTTCTTTTATGCTGCGAATATGTATAGGGTGGTGTCTATAACGTAATTTTTGATGATTCAAATTAGAAAATGAGTGGGAAAATAGCAAGAAAAACTACTCATGTTGGACCGAGAACCTAGGGAATTGAGATTCCTTAATTTCATAACTTAGTTTTGGTCTAACCTTTTCAAACGCCTATATTCTTAGTAGAGTAGCATATTGATCTTTTAAGAACCACATTGGCAGGATCTTTCCTTGAGGGGATTCTGGTTACAGAAGTGGTTGAGCACAGATAAAGCTGAAGAGAGCAGAGGAATGATAGACAGACTTTTGAGTCTTGTACAAGAAGGAAAGTTAAAATACAAGTATGTTCTCTTCTCTACGTGTCAGGGGGGGTTTGGTTTGGGTTATATTAATTCCGTAAGTTCAAATTGCTTTTAAAAGTTCTTGCATTTCTGTCTCATAATTTGCATACCAAATTCATATGATGCTGACTCTGGTTGCAGAATGGAATTGGCTCCCTTTGACGATTTCAGCACAGCATTGGATAAAGCATTAGGAAAACTTGGGAGCCAACCTAAGCAAGTTATCAAATTCTAAATGTGTGGATGTTTATACTGATTTCCGTTGAATAAAAAAAGTATTCTGGAATTTCAGAGAAAAAACAATATATCAAGGAGTTACTCCTACAAAGGCATGCAGAATAGATTTCTAGTGCAAGGAATAAAAAATAGACTTTAATTGTGGTGCATTGTTAATGTGAAGATGTTTACATTCTCAATCAACCAGGTATCATACAAACGTGACTTTTTATTGGGTGTGTGATGTTGTAAACGTATTTTACATTTTTAATGCGTTCCCATTAAATTCTAAGAATTTCCGAAAGAAAAGAACCGCATAAAATAAATGTATATTATGATGAAATAAATTAGAGAAACTTAATTTAATCACAATATTTAAGATAACATACACCTAATCCTTCTGAAATAAACATGGTCTAGCAATTTGGAGGTAAGATGCTTGCAGTTACTACCGAAAAAATCGAGTATTTTGTGCCTGTAAGTTTTGCATGAAAATATAAATTATGGAAGAAATTAATTTTCTATATAAAGCAAACAAATCCTAAGTCGCAAATTTGATTAGTACACGATTACCGAGAGTGATCTCGAGATAAATTTGTTTTAAGAAATTGGATTGCAAGGTCTCATTCTTAAGATTTTTAACAACAGATGTCACCATTTTAAGTATTTAGTTGCCATCTATTTTGTCACTGCCACGTTTTCTTTAACGTTTAACATGCTTTAAAATTGTAAACTTAATTGTTTTAAACTGTAATAACTTTGTTTTTATCCAGAATAATTTTTTGGTTTGTAAGCTCCCAACGAAAGCTAATAGTGAAATCCAATTCACTCTTGACAGAAGTTATCAGCTCAAGAAAGTGTAGCTAAACCAATGCTTAGAAATGCAAAGAAACCTGAGCGGATAAAAAGAATTAAATAATTTAATGAAGTATACCATGATGAATAGCGGGAATAGGCCATAAATTATTGCATTATGTAGAGATCACAAAATCACCTATTACTTTCAAATATTATTTTAGAACCCTTTCCATAAAGAATAAACGCTTTGGCCATATAAAGCGGACAAGGCTATGAACCGCATTCCTTTGCCAGTATGTAGTCCACAGCTTCTTCAACAGTGTCAACCACCTGCGAAAGCGAAGTTGTATTGTAATCACCACAAGGTACTTTCCTTCACAATGGCAACGTTAGTCAAAAATTTAAATCATCCGTTCATCACCACAACTACCCACAAATTTCAAACTATGGTTTGGACAATCAATCCAAGCTGCATTACAATCGTGAGCACATTCCTTTAGAAACATACGTTCTCCATGGGTACGGAGACATGACGCCAGTAATTCATAACCATCAGCCCTGTACTTTTTTCTAAAATGTGAAAAAAAAAACCTGAAGACCCAAAACAAATAAGAATGTTGTTCATCCCGGTTCTTTTTTGTATGTATAATCAGGCTATCACTACTTCCTGTTGTGGGCACTACCAGCGCAAGTAAACAAATGCATTTCCCTATCTTACACTACATCTCCAAATATTCATGACCACCGCAGTCCCAAGAAACTTAAAAGTGCAAGAGGAAAAAGGTTGACGTATTTGTGAGACTTTTCTAAAGGAGAAACACAAGGAATTACCAGATCTGCTGAAAATTTGTCATGATTTTCCTTCCCCTTGAAAACTCCAGTTCTGGTGAGAATAGAAAACCAAGGATGCCCAGTCTGAAATGCGACATTTTCATTAATATTATCATTTGTCAACAAACAACTTTTAACCATCCCACAAGTGAAATCCAACTCCATGAGGCATACCTGTCGTGCACCTCTGATATCAACTGCAGGATTATCTCCAATCATGTACAGTGTTTTAAAAGATGAAGTCTTATGATTTTTATCATAGAAATCTTCATAAAGTGATGCCACAAGTTTCTGTAACACAATTTCTGCATTCTTGAATACTGATGGATGTGGTTTGCCAAAACATGTATACTCCAAGCAATGAGGGTGAATCCTGCACACAGAGCAATTAATGGCATAGATAGATGAAGGTTCTTAAGAACCAAAATATGAATTTAATCAGAGCAGCAATGCCACTAAACTAATTTAGATTCTTTTTTCATTTTCCATGTATTCCTCTCAGACTAATGTGACAGTAGCTTCCTGTATTTAAATGAATGTACATATGTATTCAATTTAAAGGAACCAAAGTAGAGAAGGCCTATTAACAGTTAGATAATACGCAATCTCACCTATTGAAGATGGATTCTAATGCAATCCTGAATGCTCCCATGCCCAGACGTTCAGAAGGAAATTTAGTCTACCTTTTGTGGGACCTTGTCAGTAAGTATGTAGTATAGAATTTTCAAAAGGCTCCATATAACCTGTCTTTCTGAAAAAATGAACCAACCTGGTATTCAAGGTCATCATTTGCAAAATATATATGTGGTTGTGGTCCAACATTTCTTCCAGGAAGGCCTCCTGTTTTTAAGATGTCACAGAGAACCTGAATGAAAAACCTTGGTCATTCACCGGTCCATCAAATCCAGACAAATAAAAAAACAAATATAAGAATTTCTTAAAACCCTAAGTGTAAGGTCCATTAAAATCTTTTTATTCTTTCTGCCCTAAAAATAAAGGGTTGCCCTTGTAATTGGGTCTAGGGCTGGCCCAAGTGATAAAACTAAACCCTAATCTGCCCTAACACACTCACCCTCACTCTTCACAGAATCAGCCGTCACTCTGTCTGCTCCGAGAGAGAGCTCTGCTAGGGTTCAGCCGCCTATTCGCATCCAGTGAGCTCGAACCAGTTTTTCCGCTTCTCGTAAGTCCATTCCAACTCGTGCTCGTACTTCATTCGGTGTTTCTTCATGTTCGTTTTCAGCTAGGATTCTGTAGTGAGCTTATCTTGTGATTTGCTCCATTGTTTTTCAGTTCATAAGCATACTCCTAGAGCTGTGGTGTCCATGGTTGTGGTTGAGTTCCTGTACTAGCATATTCCAGGTAAGGGAAGCTAGAACCCCCTTGTTTGGTGTGATTGTGATGTGTACCCTTTTGGTTTAATGATTTTTCGAGTGTGATATACTGTCATGGATGTCTAGACTGGCTGGTTTTCCTGTTTGGGATATGTTATTGTGTGTTACAGGCGTGAACAGTGGCAAACACTGTTAATCTCGCCCAAGCGAGCTTGCCTCGCCTAGGCGAGATGTGCAAAGGCTCGCCCAGGGCTTTCTGCGCGAGTGGTCGCCCAGGCGACCAAAACGCGTTTTGAGCGAGCAGATGTCTCGCTTAGGCGAAGGGGATCTCGCCTAAGCGAGATTGCGCAGGGGCTACTGTCCTCCTTGTCAAGCTCTCGCCTAGGCGGAAGGGAGCTCGCCTGAGCGAGAGTCATTCTCGCTTGAGCGAGACCCTCCCGCCTGAGCGAGGAGCTGGGCGAGGTGGCATCCCGAGTTGTTGTTTTCTCTGTGCTTGGATGTTTAAAGTATGCTTATATGGGTTATTGTATGATGGCTCAATGGGAATGAGTATGCATGATTGGGAGGGGATTATTTGTGGGGGATTGTGAGCTTGGCATGATTTCTATATAAGCTGTACATGAGAAGTTGGATACATATATATGTGCGTGTGGTCACAAATTTGGCATGAGCAACAATGGACCTTGATGGTTGGTAAACCAGTGGCATGGTATTGGTATGAGAGGAAATGTTTTACTCATGTTTGGAAATGACGAGTGGTATTGTTTTAGCCGTACGAAATGAGGATTGGTTGTGGATGTTGGTATGAAATTTATGTGTAATGTATATGTAAATTCTTGGTGGTTATGTATGTTGGTCCGTGTCAGTGCGTAATTTCTTGGGGTCTCTAGGTGAGACTCTCAGGGTCACGCTTCAGTGGTCGGAACGTAATTCCATGACCCTTGTTAGTGGGTGTTTCATGGTGGTGCCCCATCTGTATAGTCTAGTAAGGATTCAAGGTAAGGTTGCATCCTGACACTCTAAGGAGTCAGTTAGTCTCACTTAGAGCGGACGGACTCCTGTGGTGAGAGTAGCAGGAGGCCTGAAACTCATTAAGGGCTAACCTTGTGGTGAGGGAAAATGATTCATTGTAACACTTGTAACACATAACTCAGGGGTGAGCAGAGGTATCCACCACAAGTGCTGAATCTGACCAGACTATATGTATCCGGATGAGTCCTTCTTCCTTGCGATGATCATCAATTTAAATTGGTGGGAGATGGACGAGCTTCTTGTGATCAACAAGGAAATGGCAATTTCGCTACTTAGCCATTTGGGCTGGACTTTATTTTCTTCTTGGGCTTTCTTTAGGGCTATGGCCCATGTATTGCTTTATGCTTTACTATTCTACTCTCATTGGTTAGACTTTTATCTGGTTTTCCGTTGGCATCGTGGTGTGCCTAGCTTGTAGGAGTTGTGTTGAGGACCCCAAGACTGCGATATTGTACTATCTTGGTGTGACGTTTCTTTTAATTTCGCCTAGTAATTAAATGGGACGTTACACTAAGTACAGATTTTGATTATATTTGCTCTCACTTATCAGAAACACAAGTCAAAAATAATTCAAAATGTGATTACAGCAACTTGGAAGTCTCAGAGTGTCAAATTAAGTTGTATACTTCTCTTAATTTTTTATCCTTGAAAAATGCAAATATACATTTACTTATCCCGTCTCTCTTTTCTTTCTTTTCTTCTTTTAATTTCATTTCATTTCTTTTGATCTAGCTGGCAAGTGAAGACAAATCCCAACTCCCATGAACAATAACCACTCTCAAATACTTTTCCAAGAAATGACTGAGTATATCTAGTCTAGTGTATTAAAATCTAAATGTAGTATAACACTCTATCTCATTTTTCTCTATTGAACATCCACTAAAGTGAATGGCTTTTATCACTGACGTAGTCATGAGCAATTTAGTTTCCCTCTAAAGAAGAGACCAAATCTACTTATTAACTACTAATTGTGATGTCTAACTTCATATACAAGTCTTTCTTCGGTATAAAGAAGCAAACAATAGTACAGTGGCTAAAGTTTCCATTAACTTTTCAATGCTTTCAGTTTAAGCAGTTTGATTACGTTATTGATCTTCCCAACAGCGGGATTCATGTAAACAAGCCACATAATTTTTGTACTTGTATAGACATCACTATATATGTAGCAAAGATAAAATAAAGACAGTTCATATGGATCACTGATCAAATCTCTGTAACCTGTATATCCCTGCTCCAATCGACAGGGTCACTAACTACAAATGCTGCTTGAACCCTTTTAGAGAGGACATCATTCCTTGGAAAACTCTCATTAAACTTTGAATTCTCCGTAGCAGCCAGATTGGTAGTCCATTTCTTGTATGGAGCCAGCGGATCAATGTTCTCAAAGCACGAGGCATATTCATCAATTGAAAGAACATGTCTGAATACAAAAATAAACACCATAATGATAAGACACTGAGGATGAAGTCAGATTGCTAACTCATCATTTTCATAAAGTATCAAACAAGCCAGTTATCCCAAACCTTACTTAAAACCATATTCCGTCATCACAGCTGCAGGTTCCCCTTTTCCCACAGCAACAACGAGATCATTCTCAAATCTGTAAGTGGCGTGAAAATTCTATGAGACAAGGACACTGAAGTGTTGTCAAGCATATTGGTTTCAGCGTGTACTTGCGCAAAAGACAGTTCAGCATGTAATACTCAAATGAAACCTGATCAGAAGATGAATAATCATACCTCTTGACCAGTTGTTTAAATGGTGAATGGCCTTGTAAAACCTGTACACCAATCAGATTTGGTTTAGGGAAAACATTTTTTATTTCAACAGAATTTAGGACACCAACGTGGCAAGGCAAAGGCGACTACTTCTGACTTTCCAGTGACACATGCATACAGCAAAGAAACCAGGAAATAAAACCACACACGTATACATCACTATACAGGGAAGAGAAAGAACGGTCAGAGACTGTAGATTACTTCACACAAAAATCAACAATTCTAAATCCTCATAACCAGTCCTCCTAATTACTAAATCCAGAATTTCTTATGTTCATAAAACATCTACTTTTACATTATGCTTTCAGAGGATACAACAAGACTATTCGAATATACCTGCGAAGGTGAGACATTCACACCCAACAGTTGACTTAGTTCAAAAGCTCTTTTAGCTTCAGGAAAGCCACCACCTACACGAAAACATAAAATTAACATAAACAAGCGGCGCGTCATTTTAAACAATTTATCAGTGTGGGACCGGTCATCAATTGAACAACACGAATGCAATCAGGAAAAATCAAATATCCGTCTACACCAAACGACACAGATAAGCAATAGTAAATTGAATAAAACAAAATTAGAAGAAGAACTCACCATTGGTGAGGAAAACGTACGGGATTCTCAATCCACCTAACGACATAAACAGATCAACAAATTCATGAGTCGGTCACAGTGAATGAGAAATGACGAAAACGGAAACAGAGAGTTTTTCGTGTTTTTTTTTATTTTTGTTTTTACCATCAGCGCCGTATAATTTTCTCAGCGCTCCAGGAGAACCACCGACAGGGGAGTTTCCGAGCAAAATGACACCGTCGATGTCGAACGCGATGCCGAATGAAGGCCTGCTAGGTCTGAATCAGTTAACATAATCGGAACCGTGAAAATTAGGAGCGTAATTATGCAATGCGAAAAGAGGATGAACAATGTGAGATTTCACGATTGACGAACCGTTGTGGTCCGTGAGAGAATGCGCGTGAGATTAGATACGAAAACACTGTTCGGTTTCTGGCTTTGGTTAAGAGATGGAAGCTCATTGTTGCAGGATTTCCCTTCTACAACTTCTGAATCAGAATCAGCAGAGTCAGAGAACAAAAGTTAGTTACTCACTTTCCCATGCTTTAGCTTTAGCTTTAGCTAGTTACTTCCTTTGTGTGGCCCAATATGTCAAACGGGCTCGCTTTTGGGTCAGTTTAGATTGATAGGCTTAGCCTGAAAAGTGATTAGCCCATACAGCTATAAAAAATATCTTAATTTTTTATTCATTAAACAACTATTTTTTTTTCATCGAATCAACTTATTTTGAAGATCTACGTAAGGACGGATTCGAACTTCAAACACTGTTTAAGAGATTTTAAAATAAAACCACTTGTATAAAAAAAAATTAACACATCAATGTTACAATATTATAAAAATATAATGGTTATAGTTAGAGAAAAAAGAGTATGAAAATAATTTAAAATACCTAATTATATTTATGCTGTTGTTTTATATGTTTACCAAACTTTTTAGGTTGATTCTACATGTATAAATGTGAAAATTACTTTTACGTAATAGGTTCGATTTGGTTCTATATCTAATACTATTTAATTTGATTGATATTAGAATTTTAACTAATTTTCTTAATTTGGTGTTTTATATTATATTTGATAGTAAGTGTGTCTTATGAAGCAAATTATAAATTTCACTTGATTTTACAAAATTAGTTTGTAAAGTAAAATTTGTATCTATTTATATACTTTAAATTTGTTTTATCTTGAAATTAGACATTAATGGATAATCTAATAACAATATGACACAATAAATCTAATAAATAACAAATATTTAAGAAATAATTTTGAATGTTTTTAATACTATCTTAATAAATAAACTTAAACATAACTCAATCTTACAAAATTAACTTATAAACTAAATAAATTTGTTTTATTATTTATGCTGTTGTTTTATATGTGTGGTCCTATGTATGTTTTACCAAACTTTTTAGGTTGATTCAATAGGTATAAATGTAAAAATTATTTTTACGTATTTTGTTCAATTTGGTTCTATATCTAATACTATTTAATTTTATCAATCGAAAACTTTAACCAAATTTCTTATTTTGGTATTTTTGATTGTATTTGATAGTATTATGTGTCTTAAGAAATAAATTATAAGTCTCACTTAATCTTATAACATCAACTTGTAAAATGAAATTTGCACTCATTTATATATTTTTAATTTATTTTATCTCTTTCAATGAAATTAGACATTAATGGATGATAACAGACACAATAGACATAGTAAAAATAAATATTGATGGGATAATTTTGAATATTGTCTTAATAAATTAACTTAAACCTAACTCAATCTTATAAAATTAACAAAATTAATTTATAAAATAAGATTTATGGTAAATTTGTCTTATTGTGTAATCCATATTCAATATAAAACCTACAAGAATTTGTACAAATTGACAAGCGGCTAAACTTAGCTAATTTAAAAATTAAAGGAATTAATTAAAATTCTTAATTATATAGAATCCAAATAAAATAAAACTTACAAGTCTCAAAGTTGTAAGTTACTAGAAGTAAATATTTCCATAAAATATACTATGATAAATTTAATAAATTTTTACCGCAAAATCATGATAATATATATTAAGAAGTGGATTTAAATTATTGGCATCTTCAATATATAAACATTTCAACCAACATATTTAAATAATTAAAATATCATGTGGTATTATTATTTATAAATGATGCAAAATCAAGCACACAACACAGGTCTTACCTCACAAACTGAATATTGATATCATTGAGTGATGACTATTTTGACGTAGAACAGAAAATGCTTAGTGAGGAAGGTAGGACTGAGGCTGAAACTTTCTTCCGATGAATCTAGAAGAGGCATATGCATATTTTATCATTTTATTATTTCCAAGTTTTTTTCCCACGTGAAGTAATCATCACGTACATTCTTTTTGCCAAAAATCTGCATAGTTTAAGAAACAAAAGTTTAGATATCCACAAGTCAAAAGAACTATAAAAGTAGAAGGAATTTGGATAATGTCGGCGCCTGAGAATGGAAGGTTTTTTCCATAAACCAGCAACTTCTACGTCATTACAATGGTGAAATTCGTGTTATATATGCGCCGATTATCATCATAGAAAATTCATGTTTTGGAAATTTTAAAGCTTGTTCTACCTATGACTTAACATAATCCAAAGATAAATAAAAAAATAAAAAAAATAAAAACGTGCCAAATAATGAGGGCTGCTGAACTCGGTAATTAAGAATGTTGTAGTTATCAATTTGAACATATATATTGATAGAAGATTATTTCAGTAACGTTTACCGACAGGAATTCATATAAGTCGTTTTTTATATTTGAATTTGTAGTTTTAGAAGAAGAAAAACAAATCATTGTGCAAAATTTGTCCATGTAAGACGGATTATGAAGTTGAACTATTGGTATTGGGTTAACGTGGTAAACCATTTAGTTACAAGACGATCATGTCTTGAAAACTAACTCAAAAATATTCACATTAAGATGCTTGTATTGGGATAATATTTTTGTTTTCATCCTAACCGATCATGATGTTGGATTTGAGATATTTCTTAGATCAAATTGAAATAATAAAATTATGTTTATTATTATTTATTTCATTGTCTTATTTATTGAATTCATATGATAAGGTCTTTGATTAAAATTAAATATTTGTTGTTATAATATAAATTATAATAATGAGAAATAAGGATAGGACATCCTTAACCTATATAGATCAATATGTGTAATGGTTTTTATCTCTAATGGTTAATATTACCTTTGAATTGTTAATAGGAAATTTTTTTGAAAAAATATATATAATTTTAATAGATTTGAGATTATTATGGAAATTAACAAATTATTTATCATACTTTTATCTCATACATCTTCGTGTTGTTAGTTGAATGATTATTGGATATGACTAAATTCTAATGGGATTAATGATTAATCAAAAAAGAATCCATCAATTCTTGGTAATGAGTTCGAGCTTTGTATAAATAAAGACATTTGTCAGGGTATTATAAATGAAAGAAGAAAGAAGTTAGTCATTCATCATGCGTTAACTTATTAGAATTTGACAATTATACTATATTATACAGTTAATCTTCTAGTGATTATAAAGTAAAAGATATTTCATACTATTCGGTTATTAATGAGTGTTACTGAATGTCAACCTTGATTAATAAAAAAATGAGTTAATTTATTACCGGTTTAGTGATGAACCTACGGTGTCACACACTTACAAGTGTTCTATCTTTATTGGACAATAAAATATTATTAATTAAATTAAATAATTTAATTTTATTGATATTTTTTTTTTAAGTGAAATATTATTATATTTTTTTATAACACCAAAAATATAATTAATATAAGATGTGAATATGTAATTGATTAAGTGAGACTTGATCAATTAAGTTAATAACTAATAAGATATATTTTAAAATATAATTTATTATTGAAAATGTACAATAGGCATGAGAAAGAAGGTTTTTATTTTAATATAATAACGAACATTATATGGGGTGTGTAGTTCCTATGAGATAGGAAAATAAAATATTAAAAAATCCCATACCCAATCTCCTAATGTATATAGATGCACTTGTTCACTATTTTAAAGAGATAAAAATGTGATCGTTATAGAAAGTCTTTTCTTTACAATTTTTATTATTAGGTTACTAGCATAAACACAGGCGATATCGTGCCTGTGTATATGCATTTTTTAAATATGTATGATATTATATTAGTAGGTGATAATATTGTAATGTTATTAAGTTAATATATAAACTAAACTTATATTTATTAAAAATAAAATAAAATATATCAGAATAGATGAAAGAATAATCATTGATAAATAAAGAAGAAGAGAAGAAGCAGAGACATCCGATTTTATAAAAAGCTTGTAAAAGTAACGGTCAATTTTTAAAAATTTAATAAATTATTATATTTAAACGATAAAATTGGTATTTTGAAATGTGGACACAAAAAGAGGAATCCCCTTTATATATTGTTATAGATATTCTGATAATAAATTGGGGATCAATGCGTCAAATGTAAATTATTTTGTAATTTTCATACAATAATAATTTATTATAGAAAACTATTATAGGATCTTAAGATCCATGATTTTCACATATTCACGTACATAAAACATAATAGAATATTAACCCTTTAATCCATGAGAGATTCAATAAGAATCCATTCTTCAATCTTTGATTTTCAACCTCAATTTCTCAATTTATCTCTTTGACTTTGTTTCTCCTCTCACACTCCCTTTTTTGATGGCTTATTGTGAGAGAACCTTATGGTCAGAAACATTACAATACCCTTTTATAATTCAACGTCCATCAAGTTGGGATGAACTTTATTTTATTTTATTATGACTTCTCATAATAATCCATAGGTCCTCATATCTTATTAAATCACAATAAGACCCATCATAGTATTTCAAATAAGTTACATAAATAAATTAATTCGTGAATTAATTCTAACAGGATTGACACAAAAAACCTAGTCTCGTATGAATATACGACGATCAGACCGTCATAGTTTGAAGGATAAAATTTTCTAAACCTTAATAATAATTTTTGGAAGCATTTCTATACAAAATAAAGTTGTGAAAATATTATTACTTTTGTTTTATACATTCATCATCCGCATGTTTTGGCTTGTAAGTGAAGGAAATAAGTTTAGGAAGGAACATGAAAACCTAAATTTTCTTAACTTTTTAATGGTAACATGAAACATTTTGTTTACATTTTATAATTGAATTTGACCTTTGCAAGAGCAGCCGTGCGAGTATAAAACTTGATTGCTATCGCGGATGAAACTTTCATTCATCTCGTAAAACAGAGGGAGGGGAGAAATAATGACAAATCTAATTTATAATTTCAACATTTTAATTCTAAAAATAAATTACAAAATAATTTATTTAAGTAATTTTAACCCCTGAACCCCCTTATCTTTTAATAATTATAACTAAAATTTAAATATATAAATAATAAGTCATTTAGCCTCTAAAAATTTATAAGACGTATAAAAAAAGGCAACGTTCTTTTCCCCGACTTTTTAAGTACTAAATACAAAGCCTTTACGCGGTGTAAAATAAAACAAGAAGTTCAAATTACATATGAGCCCTGCAGAAAATACCTTCATTCCGGTTCATAAATTTAAGAGAACAGAGAAGACAACAGATATTTCAAGTTCCATTTCTATCCCTTCATAGTTGATTCACATGGAAACTCTTGAATAAGATAAATTTAATATCTTAAAGTATCTTGATTTTTCATATAGCCTTTTCTTTTTAATCAATGTTATCGAATATCTCCGAATAATAATTCATACTCATTGGAGTTAAAAATTCAACATAAATAAAAATTTCATCGTAAGATAAAGTTTGTATATTATCTTATTTCTAATTATTATACAAAATCGTCTTATGACATAAAATTTGTATTTTATTTAAAGATTATGAAATTGTTTTATTTTTAGTTAATGTACAAACTTATAAAATAAAATTTCCATATCGTATATTATAAAATTATTTTATGTTTAGTTCATGTAAATCTTTGAAACGTTTCTTTCGAATTTTATTTTTTCATGTTTTTATTTGATCATATTATCGGGAATTCATAAATAACCAGATAACAATCATTGATTCCAATTGCTTTAATCTTTTTCTTTACTTGTTCAAAGAAGGAGACGCCGATTTTTAACTCACTCAAATGGTCCGATGTAGGGTCAGTCAATGCAAAGGTATTGAAAATTGGAATCATATGGTTAGAAAGGAAAATAAAGTAGAACTGAAAAAATGAAAAGGTCTAACAGTAACTAAAAACCAAAACATAAAAAATAAACCAAGAAACCTTGTATTTACAACACCTGTAAATTGCAATAAAGTACAACCAAACAAAAATGGGTTACACCCTAAAAAAATTAAAGCAAAATGTGCTCCAAAAAATTATTTACAGAATCAACCACTGTGTGGGAGCAATTCAGGTCTCTGCAAAACTCTTCGAGAACGAAGTTATTACAAGCACGAGATCACTGATCAATTCCCAAGTGATGAATAACTAATTTTTTGAATAATGAAAAAACGATTAATTTGTCATGTAAAAATTTAACTGGACCAAATTATAATACTTTTGACGGAGAGTGTGTGGGGGGACCCAGCGTTAGGCTTCAGAAGAGTAGCCACTTGGAACAGGTGGGGTCGTGGAAGCTGAGCTGAGAGGAGCGGCGCCACCACTCTCTTGGCGGCGCTCCTTGCTTTTCCGACCAGAACACGACAGCGCCGCCGCGATGCTCTTTACCACCATGATCATGACACGCCCTCTCTTCGGTGGTACCATGTAAGTGCCCCTTTGTTTCGCGTATGTTAGTTCCATGAGGAATGAAATTGGGACAAAGACCGAGGCGAGTGGAAGAAACAGAGAATAGAACGGAGAACAGAACAAGTGCTATGTTGTGTTGTGTTGTTGGAAAGTGTTTGTTGTGTGTGAGGACTGCGATTTTGAGTGACATATATAGCGAATGTGCGACATAGTACTGTAGCAGTCTTGGTACTCACGCTTCGGGTTTTTATTTTATTTTATTTCTTTTTTTTTCTTTAATTAAGAGTGGTGTGATGACTCATCATTGATTAAATTGTGCTTTCGTGGCATGTTTCAGTTTTCGTTTCACACTGCCAGCATTCATACAGCTGTTTGAAAGAATCCCAAGGTCAAATCCTTAACTGGTTTATTTTTCTATCATAAGTCACTCAAACTCACATTTAAACTTTTAATATTATAATTTTTTATAACTTTCTAATGACATTTTAAAAGCTGCATGAAATAATTTTGAAAAATAGTTTCAAAATGTTTTGTGGGAAGGAATAATTGGGTGGAGCTGAGGTTCTTGGCAGTGAGTTGTGGGGTTGAGTTTTGAGGGTGAGATTTTTTATTTTCTAAAGTCAAAAATTGAACTTGATATTTGATTTTGAAATGAATTTGTGTTGAAAACAGGTTGGTCTCTTAGCAAAGAGGGGTTTTGGTCTGGAGGTGAACCTTGTGGCATGACAATGAAAGTCATTTTTTAGAGTTTGGATTGATTCTTAGGTAATTGTTGTATGTAATTGTGAAAGATAATTTTGATTAGAATGCAAAAAGAATTAACTTGTTTTCTAAATCTACTTAATAAAGAATTGAAATACAGAAAAATAGAACATAAAAAATTTAATAAAAAATCTTAGAGTCTACTTATGACATACTCTAATTTACAATTTTCTTTTGATGACTTCTTTCTTACCTTAAATTAACTATACACAATGTCACTTGAGCGATAAATAATTTGCATGAACAATTTAAGACAATTAGTGCAATGCATATACACCACTTGAATCTCGTTTTACCGATTACACGTCACTCAAATGATACTTAGCCTAAGTGAAACCTCAACAAATGATTTCTCAAAGTTATTCTAATTTGTACATGAATTCCTCTACTCTTGCATTTATATATGAGTTTATTAAGTTTTCAATCATAAATATATCACAAATATTTCACAATATCAATTAATTCTCACGTGATTGTCATCACATTCAATTCCGCGTACTTCATACAACCAAAAAGTCATAACATTGTACAAATAATAATACTAGATTCTTTATCCTAAATTTAAATGCGTTTTTATCTAACAATCGTTTGAAAACATCTTCCAACAACTCAACCAATTAATACAATCTTCTAGAAAATTAATCCCACCACTAACACAAAATGGGCCTATAACGTCACCTATTTGACGTCAGTCCCGAAGTCAAAAATGACCGGTGGCGTTTTTCTAATTAAAAGACAAAATTAACGTCGGCCCCCTAAGGAAGAGACGTCTTTATTCAATTTGACATTGGTGTCGACAGGTTAGACGTCAAAGGACGTCGGATTTCAAATCCCTAACATCAAATGACTTCTGTTTTTCAATTCCCCAACGTCAAATTACGTGTATTTCTCGATATCCCGACGTTAGACGTTATAAAAAAACCAGAGGCAACGCCAACAACACTGTTCCTTCGCACACTTTAATTTTTAGGGTTAACTAGCACCTTGTTGATGAGTGGGAGGACGAACGAAGATTAGTTTCTGGTCATGAAACCTCTAATGCAAGTAAGAGGATGAGGATGTGCTCGCTTGGGGTTTTTTTGAGTTTTGATCCAATGATTTTCTCCTTTTCGTATTGCAGCAGCATGATTCGTGCTAGGCGGCAATGCGATGACGATCTCCAACACTTCCAGCAGATCAAAGGGACTCTTTCTTAATCTCACTCTATGTTTTTCTGTTATTATTAGCTCAGGGATTTGGGTTCTGGTTTATGAAAGTGCAGCCAAAGGACGTCGATTTCATTTATAACCGACGTCAAGGGACGTCGGCTTTTTCCTCAGACGTCAATTTTGACGTCAGCCAATAAGACGTCGAAGTTTGGACAGACGTCAAAGATCGAAAATAACGAACGTAAAAAGCCTTTTTTGTGTTAGTGCACATACTATTTTGAACATCCCAATAGTGAGAGGATAATAAAAAGATTAAAACAATTGTAGAGTATTGCGGGGTGCATCAATTATCTCATTATGTAACACAAGTGGATAAAGTCATAATTGAATCACAACACTGAAGCTAGTATGTTACATTATCAAGTGGAAAGAGGTGTCTTTACTATTAGACATAACTTTTAGTCCATAGTTAAACACTCAATACAATAATCAATGTTTGAGTCATGTTACATAATTATCTTAATGCTTGAACTCATACATTTTTAAGTTTAAATAATTATATCGAAATTATCAATCATAAATTTTAGCCTAATGATAAATGTTCAATCCAAAACAAGGTTAAATATATTTATCAAAACCTAATTTCAATTTATTCAAAACAATCTATATTTCACCAAATCCACGATACCTTAGTATAATAAAGAATTGAAGTTCAAATATTGTTTAGCGTTAAAGACAATGTAGAGAAAGAAATTGTTTTGAGAAAATTCTTTTAAAATTGAAGATATAAAATGAATTAAGATACGAGTTTTAAATTTTACTTACAAATTTCATCTTCTATTAGTTTTAAAATCTATTATTAAAAAGAATTGAATCTTACATCAATTATTTATATATATATATATATATATATATATATATATATATATATATATATATATATA
>Ga0099822_1003690_pt1 | contig 19716 bp, 8 predicted proteins | sample CowpeawhiteBW_FD_76839 | JGI IMG/M metagenome (GOLD analysis project Ga0099822, IMG submission 76839) | Root nodule microbial communities of legume samples collected from California USA - Cow pea white BW | ecosystem: Host-associated > Plants > Roots > Nodule | place: USA: California | collected...
AAAAAAAAAAAAAACATAAAATCAATATATATTTTTTTTATATATATATATATATATATATATATATATATATATATATATATATATATATATATATAAAATAGTTTTGTTCACTAAACTTTGTCAGTAAGCAGCTTCTACTGACAAATCTATTATTTATGGGAATGACGCATGTGACTGCCATGCAGAGATCTCTGGTTGGGAATATTCGCTGGAAAGCACTTGGAATACTTTTCACTGTCTGGGTCGTTATACTTGCATGCGAAATTGGAAAAGTTGGTATCTGTCTGATGAGCAATTTAAATCCGCAATTTTCATACTTTCTTTGTTGCATGAGTATACGTGGAATACTGATTAAACCATGGCTTTCTTTGTTTTCAAACAGAGTCACACAACAACTTGTTCAATCGAGTACTGGATACTTAATATATTACAGGTGCATAAATATCATTTCCACATGACATGAAGTGCAACAGAGTTGCTTTTGGTTCGAATTAACTCTGCATGGAAAAAACAACGTTAGAGAAGGGCATGATAGTGATCATATTTCTTGTTTTTTTGCAGGTCCCTGTGGCTTTAGGAGTGACAACCTTTCAGGCCGTGCGTTTATACAAAGGGAAGACAGTGATAGCGTCGAAAGGAGATCAACAAACACAATGGCGACCACACCAGTTAATTATGTATTCTGCCTGTGGCATTTGTGCTGGTATGGTTGGTGGCTTGCTTGGTCTTGGTGGAGGATTCATTTTGGGACCTCTTTTTCTCGAGTTAGGAATCCCTCCTCAGGTACCACTTTTCATCCTTCTACAACAGAGTAAAGTTGATTGAGGTTTCTGCAGAACGTTGTGAGTGGCGATTTTGTTTTCTGTGCAGGTGTCAAGTGCTACAGCTACTTTTGCCATGACATTTTCTGCATCTATGTCAGTGGTGGAATACTACCTTTTGAATCGTTTTCCCATTCCTTATAGTAAGTATGGTGAATGATTAATAATTGGTGTAGAACTAATTAAGCAACTAATAGCATTATGGTTTCAAATCATATATATAATTTCAAATGTTCACTCTGATGGCCTCTTGTAGCTCTTTACTTTGTGGCTGTATCCACTCTTGCGGCCTTTGTTGGGCAAGTTTTAGTGAAAAAGCTGGTTGCCTTGTTAGGGAGAGCATCACTCATCATTTTCATCCTCTCTGGCACCATTTTTGTCAGTGCACTATCACTAGGCAAGTCTCATTAGCATTTCTGTTCATGCCTAGAACCTCGTATTTTTGCAAATGTTTTATTGACATTGTTTCATTTTTTTTATTTCGATTATATCATTGCAGGTAGTGTTGGCATAGCAAACATGATCCAAAAAATTGAACATCAACAGTACATGGGTTTTGAAAACCTTTGTACCTACGCGGCCTAAAGCAACGAAATTCAGGCTATTTGTAGATTCAATTTCAAGGAACGGACTATTTAATTCACATTTTTCAATTGTTTTTCAATTCGAATTTTCTTACCATGTCTTAATTTTGGTAGTGTTTTTGTCATGAATTTTAAGCATAAAAAATGCAGCATTTAATTGTTTGTCAAGCATGCCAGTATCTTGGATCTAGTTCTCACATTAGGAAATTATGAAGTGTCTCTAAAAGCCACCTTTTTAAAATTTTATTCATTATCAGTTTAAATTATCTGGTGATAATAATTATAATTATTACCATTTTTATTATTTAGACTATGTAATTGAAATAAATATAAAAAATTTATTATTTATTTGTCATGAAAAATATTTTTAAAAAATAAATACAAAAAGTGTGGAAAGACCGGATCAAATCCATGTATGTAAAAACAAAGGAAATTTTTTAATTAAACAATTAAATAACTCTAGACATAGGCCGTTAAAACTTATTATAAAAGAAATCAAGAACTATTTTACACAGTAAATCTTATTTTCTAATAAAAAAATTCAATTTATTTTGCAATAAGAATACTTAAACTCAATCTGTTGATAAATATCTATACATTTTCTCCGACTTCCTCTAAATGACCAATGAACCATTTGTATAGAAGAAGAAACTTTACCCATAAGCATGTAGTCATTTTCCAACCAATCATGCCTATATCCAAATAATTAAGAATGTTCAATAACTATAATACCACATGTGATTTCTGCATACATTGAATTATGTAGCCCCCAGAAAAACAAAGCAACTCCCAATATATTTACCTCAGTTATAAATATGAAAATTTTGAGTGAGGGTGAATAAAATATATCGTATTAATGGGCATGCCAATGCAAGTTTTTATACAATTGTCAATAAGATAAACATATAATATTTTCTACTATTTTTAAGATAGTTACAATAAAAATAAACAAGCTTTTATATATATATATATATTATGATTAAATAATAGTGCAATACTTCTTTACATTGTCTGTATACATTCAGTTTTAGACATGTTTTGTCTTCCTCCTCACTACTCGTGCTTATCGGAGAATCCTTTACCAATTTTAAAAATAATAAAAAAAAAAGAATAATGGTGAAAGGAAAATAAGCAGTGACAATTATTGTTGCCGGTCCATGCAGAGGGTTAGGTTAGGCCAATTGCACTAATACATTGTCAACATCAAACGTTTATCAAGTTGTTCAAAGCATAAATGTGAAGTCTTGGTTTGATTGATATCTGTACCTTGCTACTCAGTATTTAATGGCAAAATGTTTGGTGGAAAATGATAAGATGGAAACTGAAAATTCTAGCATAATTATTGACATGCCAGACTAGCACTCAGACTATTTTTCATTTTCCCCAACACAAGCACGTGAACTTGCTCAACGGTTAGAGCTCAATAACCCTTTTTCGGACAATAAAAATGGTGATACATGTGATGTTCTCTTGTACATCACGTACTAATAATATACCTAGCTTTTCACGATTTAGCATGAGCTAATTAGAGCCGTTAATTTGATCCGGTTCAAATAACTTGGCCGCGGATTGTGGTTAAAAAAGTCCACAAGACTAAAAGGCCCCCAATTAAAAAAGTCTGTCTGTCTTTGGTTCGACCTGTCCCAGTGATCAAGTCTTGACCTTCGATCTGGATCGACCTGAGACGGCTTGATTCCATCTTTGACTCAAATTTAAAATATTATTTTTAAGAATTAGTTAAAGTATTTTAATGGATCAAACAGACTTGATCCTGATCTTACTTAAAAAGAGACTTTGAGAGTTGAGACTGTTTTTTGGTCGGCTCATTTGGACCCCCTCTCAAAGGGTTACTAAGGAATGGACCAGGGCTAGCCCATGGACATTGGTCAAATTTGACATCTCTAGAACTAATTCAAATAATAAAGTGACTTATATTTGGTTAAGCAAAACGGCAAGGGAAAGAATACCAATTAGAAAATGCTTTCCCAAGGCAACAATTATACTTGTTTCTTTCTATGTAATGTTTGTTTACTTTCAAGATGGTTGAATGTTTTTCTCCCAGAACTTTTTTGTGTTCTATAACTCATCTTTGACATTCTTCACTTTTAGATATTTGTTGATGGATGCAGCCAATTCTTTCAAACCAGATTTTGTAGAAAGTTTGATCTGCATAAGAAAATGTTTGGTTATATAGAGTGGCAACTATATAAACCGAAATTCTATCACCAAAATCGGAGTTCAGACAAGTACTTACCGGATTTGCCTTATCATCTGCTCTGTAAAGCAGAAGTGTGGGGTAGTCATTCACCTGAAATAAGCAAAGATAAAATGCATTTTCAGTACATAAACTTTCATCATGTTAGTAGTCAATATGGAAAAACCATTTGTCCTTGATAAAACCCCAGGATCTTAAATTTTCACAAAAAAGTCTATGAGCTGTTCTGCCATGAAAAGTAGAGACAACAAAGATTTTCATTACGCTTACTTGCAGGTTTGGATGTTCATTCGCTGAAGCATCTATCCTTGCAAACACTAGACTACTTGATCCTTTGTAGTGCTTTGCCAATTTCTCTACCTGTTTGCTAGTGGCCTCACAGTTGATACACCAAGGTGTAAACACCTGTTTTCAGTCACGACTAATGAGCGAAAATCCACCAAGTAAATACACTTGAAAATTTTATTTTTTATATCCAACACGAACAAACTAATGAAGTTGGAGCAAATGACATAATATAGAAGGGATGAAACTTTGCAAACCTCCAAGAGCACATCCTTCTTGCTGCTCAAAATTTCATCATCAAATGTCTTCCCAACAATAACATGGACACTTGCTTCAGTCTGCAATTTCCAATGCCGTGATCATTAATTAACAAGACATTGAAATAAGTTTTCAGGACTAAAATAAACAACTTCTTTTAGGGTTCAATTATATCATTATAATCATAGAGAACACTATATCTCTCAGAATGAATCTGACATATTTGATGCATTCAATTTGATTTAAAAAAAACTAAAGTACCACATATGACACTGACAGCAGCTAATTTCTTGAATTGTTTGAAACTAAAGGGAGTAAGATACCTTACACGTATAAGAAAATTATGCAAAAATTTTAAATGATACTCACGTTATCTGGAATTGGTTGTGACTTGAAGTAAGGTGCCAAAGAACCTTGCACAAGATTATTGCAGAAGTCCTGCAGAATGCCATTTTAACATTAATTAGTCTCCTTTTGTAGGTGATCACTAAAATAAACAGAAGAGCAAATAGTACTTCAATATTGCTTCGTGTTGGTTTTGATTCCAACAAATATTTTGAGCTCATTCCATTATTAAATGCGGCGACCTATTTGGCAAACAAAGAAGTAAATCACATCAGTAGCCAAGATTATTTAAACTAATACAACCGTAAATATCATTGTTACTAACTAATAAACTAACCACAGGTTTTTTTGATTCTTCAAGACCGAACAATGTTAAGAACGGCTTTGCAAGGTTCTCATCATCAATATCCACATATATAAACATTATCTGCATTTAAATAAAAGAATTAGACCAGAAGTTCTGTAAAATGCAGGAAAATGGTTTTAAAGCCCCACATGTAGGCCAAAGTTAATCACCTTTGACTTGAATGTTCTTGCAACATCTTGAAGAGGATCAAGAAGAAGCTTGAAGTCATCAATGTTTGCAAAGACCAAAACCTAGAAAAAAGTAAATGATTAACATCGATTATTAGTAATTAGCAAGCTTGAACAGAAACATTAAAAATTAAATTAACAAGGAACAGTCCATACAGCCCATGATGAGTTAAATTTATTATTGATTGACAACAAAGAAGGCCCATTTGTTGGAGTGCAGTTGGAGAAACTTTAGTAAGTCTGTTAGTGGCTTAGTTTCTGCAAGGTCTTTTAGTCTTTTAACCAAACTACTGTTATTGAAAATCAAATGGGATGAGAACAACCACAACTTAGTTCTTTTGTTGTTCAGATTTTCCGGAATACTTTTGTACAAAAGAAATATGCTCAATTAGTGCTGAAAAAGACATTCATTTCCTTTACATATACACTCATTTGTTTCAATTATCAACTATCAACCATCAAGGTGGTCACCAAGTGATCAACACATGGAAAATCATAGAAGAGATTATGATTTTGATGAGATGAAAGACTTGTTAGAGTGATTGTCTGATTTATTTTTATTGGTATCACATACTCAAATAGTAATTTATACCTAATAATTAAAAGTAAAACCAACCATAATGTCAAATAATCAAAATCTAGTCATTGTTCAACCAGAACATTCATTACCACAGAAGAGTTTACCGTAATTAACTCTGGTTATAGTTATAGATTTATTGAATATTGACAAAAATATTTGTGTTGAGTATCATATGTAATAATAGAGGAACCTAATTCAAGCTTAAGAACAACATGATACGTTCTCTTTAAATGCAAAGTGTACATACAAGAATATGAGTTGTCTCAATTGCAGAGGAATATTATAGGCGTATGCTTATATCCTATCTTATCCTATTAGGTCATGTTGTGTGTAAACATGCCATATATTCTTGCAATCATTGGAGACAAAAATACACAGATTTTATGCCTAAATTTCATCTTTATTCCTTTTCTGTTTGCCTTTTATGGTACCCGAGGCAAGTTAGATTTCATGGCAAGCAACACCTCTAATTCTGGTCAAGAGGATAATACGTCTCCACCTCCTTTCTTTCGTGACCCTATTCAAAGCCCTACCAGTCCATTCTTTATCCACCCTAGTGAGAGCCCCTCTTTCATCATTGTTACCACTTCCCTCTCTAGGGACAACTATCAATCATGGTCTAGATCCACTCGAATGATCCTTATTTCTAAGAACAAGATGAATTGCAAGTCAAAAGAATATCTATTATAGATTAAATATGGATATAATACCGACCTGAAGCTTCACAGGGCTGGCATAGACTCTGACAGAATTCATTTCAGTCAGCGTTGTAACTAATGGAAACTTGTTGTAGTCTACAAACTCCAGTATCTTATTCATTGTGAAAGCTCCATCTGCACAATCAGGAAAGTTTTGCATGTTGCTTTAGTAAGTCCTCACTCCTCACCATTTGGGTGCTTGAAAACAGACAGAGGTAAGAGGGAAAAAAATCATGTTATACATAAACATGCCATAATGCAGTTCCACCAAATTTTAACTGTTTAAATAATATAAATCTGATATGTATATATAATACCCAGCCGGGAGATTCTAGTTTATTACTCTTTTTGCATGGTTCTAATTTGCAACAAGTATAGAATTCACATCTTAAGCTATAGCCACTTTGAGTGATACTCGTATTACCAATTAATATCACTATCTGTTTTACTTAATATTTTAATGAAGAAATAGTAGAGCGAATCCAACACATGGCTAGAAAGTTACAAACCAAAAACAGACTTACCATATACAGTGTATCTTTCTGGTTCACTCTTAACAATCCCAAGAAAACGACCTTTAGAATTGATAGCTGGATAAAGAACTTTGGCAAGCTCTACCTGATTTACTTCAACAAATTGGGTTTCATTATCAGACTTTGCAGCACTCACAAATTCCTCATAATCAGGTCCCTGCGATGTGTAAAAATATATGCTATATTACCACACAACCAAATTCAAGGGTAATGTAAATGTGTTTTTTATCAACAGGAAATTCATTAACAAAAAATAATCTGCAGCACCAAATATTACATTAATTGATTGATCAACTCCACAACTCTCACTCGTTTGAACCTTGTGCCAATATGGAAAATCAAGTATGATAACCCCAGCATGCCTTACATTAAAATTTCACTTACCTCAAATTTATCAAACCGACCAAGGAGAAACTTTTGATACTTCCTCAGAAACTTCTCTGCTTCTACCACTGAACTTATCCGAATAACAGGAGTACCAGTCTTTTTTCTTGTCCATATCACCATATCATCCCTGAAAGCATCATGAAAACAAATAAGCCAATAAACATTTAAAGCTAAAACAGCACACACAAAAAGATAGGATACACGAATCCAGATACGGGGATATGATTATTTTAAATGTATATTGTATCCAGATATGAACAAAAACTCTTAAAACATAGTAAATATATAATTGCAGTTCAGCAAATCCAAATTAAGAACATAGTTCCAGTACACTATTAAAAACATAGATTATAAATCATTACCATCAAAAGTTGCTTCTTGAATAATAGTCCTCTAAATCTCATCCCTTTCTTGAAATCATACATAGAGAGGACAATTTCGATAAGTTTCATTAATGTCTATATGAATCTACATTGTACATGTTTTCTAAGTATCATGTAGCAGTATTACATTCTCATAACCTTTTTTAAATAAAGGTTTGAATACTTCACCAATACATGTGAATGAAGAGTAGAATCAGTATTGGATACAAATCGGAGAAGCCAATAATAAGTGAGAAGAGTTAGAGCATCTTACGCAGTAAAACCACCAGAGTAGGGCTGAGAGGTGCCATTGACAAAGAGAAGCAAAGTGGGGAAGCCTTTGACACCAAGGAAAGATGCGGGCTTTGGGTACCTGTCAGCATCAAGTTTGGCCATAACAATAGGGACTTTCAATTCCTTCAGAGAAGTTGCAGCCTCAGCAAAATGGGGCATGAGCTCAGCACTCCTTGGACACCAAGGTGCATACCCCAGAACCAGAACAAACTCGTTTCCATTAACAACCCGCTCTGTGTTTTCGTTGTTGAGCTCAATAACGATTCTTTGGGCTTTGCTTAAAACCTCTGCTTCTGATAACTTCTCGCCACCCCCATCGGCTTCACGCTCTACTTCCTCGTCCACCGCTAACAGCTCCTCCAACTCATCCTCAATCTCTGTTGCAACATTAAACTTCAGTACGAGGAGAAGGGAGAGAAGGACGAAGATGAATCTCAAGATGGGTTTCCTCGTAGACATGTTTTTTGTCTAGTAGAATTGGTCGGGGATCAAGATCTGATGGGGTTTGTGAAAGGTTTGGGAAATTGGTAAAAGTGGCAGAATGCACATCAGTGAAGATGTGCGTGAAGTGGGAAATAAAACGCTGCGGAGAATGGTTTAGAAGGGCACAGTGACAAACTACGGATGCGCCTTAATTTCAGGGCCACCATGTTAACAAGATTTCAGGAGACTCCAAACCTGCCACTATTCTTGACCATAGAGAAAAAAAAAAAACAACAACAAAACAAAGTGTTCCTTTTTTTCTAAAAATTCAGATTTTTATGAGCAGGAGAACTTCCTCCATTTTATTTACCGATCAATAAAAAATAGTTGATCAGTTTGTTGAAAATTAAAAAAAAAATGAAAAAGTACATACAGGTTCTTGTATTAGAAGTGTTTCTTAAAATCAACTACTAGATTAACCTATATATGTAAAAAAGCATAAAAATGTAAGTTTAATATGTAAAGATAATGGTGGAAATATTGTAATTAGTTATTGAAAGTTGAAAATAGAAATAACATTCCCATCAATCAGCGTGTACACATCATTTTGACCCAGTGACATAATCTTGTTTATGAAAAACGGCTTTAAACAAACAAGCACCGACTTTTATGAGAGAAAAAAAAAACTAATTTCAGACAAATTTTGGAAATAAATTGGTTACATTAAATTTTATTAATTTCCTAATATTCTTCTTAAAATATTTTTTTATAAATAAAAAAACTTAACATACTTTTATAAAAAAAAATATCATTAAATAAAATAAAAAATACAGTTAAAATTTTTTATAATTTTCTCACTGGGTTTTGTAGGTATGTCAAAGTGGGTTGGACTTATCCGTTAGACACCAAGAAAAAGATGAACTGGATTGAAGTTTCCAACCTTCTAACCATCAGCAACTTGGTCTGTCTAGCCTATCAAACTGGCAGGTTAAAGGCGGGTCAGTCCATCCTATTCTGTCGATTTTTTTTTAATGATTAAAAATTAAATTATATAATATATATATATAATATATTATATAAAAAAATTTATGTATAAAAAAAATTTAAAAATAAAAAAAAAATAAGAAAAAGAGTGACGGACTAGCCCGTTCTAGAACAAGTTGTTGTATCCAATCCAACTGGATCCGACCCGCTTTTGGTAGACACCTCTGTTTGTTTTCAGTATCTTCTTTCCATTTTCCACCCATCCAAGCTATGCAATGGTGGTGGAAATATCATTATTGAGCAATTTGACAATTCACGTTTACAGCCAAATAAAATTGAAAGCTCTTTTGTATGCATCCCACAAAGATAACCTGAAGAACCTTTTTGCTATTGCTGTCTTATTAGTTAATTAAGATCATTCTTGTGCTCAATTTTTTCCAATGTTAACACAATTAACTCTCTTCAAAATGATCCGAACCATATCAATGCCTAAACATTAAGCTACATCATGATACTTTGCTCAAACGTTCTGCATAAACTGACTCAAATGATTGTTCATCAATCTACAATTTCGCAATTTCACTTGGGCTTTCTCTAAAGATGATTTATCAATTTCTCTGTAATGAACTGGCGAATTTTCTGTTCATTTTTTTCATACGCATACTCAAATTTACATGCATTTATTGGCACAAGGTTCATGACAGTAAACTACAGAATGGATTCAAGGGAGTGGTTGTATGTAAAGTATTTTTCCGAGTGCATATATTACATCTCTTGCAAACCAAACCAACCTTCTAATCTGAAGCCACCAGGATCAGACCATAGATTATGCAATTTTAAGGTACAGTTTCAAAACAGATTATAAGTCTCTGAAAATGAACATTCATCATTCATCATTCATCATTCATAGGTGCATGAATTCCTTTTGAATTTGATAGGTTTTGATCCGGAAGAGTTGATGATCAAGGGACAAGTGATTTGCTTATGATGCTTTGTCTTCACCAGTTTACCCACCACATTTCCACGTGACCGGATTTCAAAGTTCAATGTGAGTGGAACCTCAACACCAGTTTGAGAGGCAGTTATGGTGGATCCAGCACCATACAGAGGAACCTTTGTACCCTCTACGTTCACTGATACAATGCGGTGACTTTTTCTTGGCTGATAGTATTTCTTCAGCTGCAACAAGTTAGATATACCAATGTAGATCGTGTTAGGTTTACAGAAGGGTTGAATAAGAAGATACAACACCAATGAGACATGAGTCCAGCTACACAAAACATTGACATCACTATCAACCCAAAACCTTAAGACAATGGATTTATGTGTCTTTATTTTTATTTTATTTTTATACAGTACTCTATTTTCTCATTTTTAACCACAAATAAAAATACTTCCTAATAATCGTGGACGTAGACAGAGTATGTCGAACTGTGTTAAATTCTTGTATAATTTGAATTTGAGTTACTTTTTGTTCTTAAATTTTGTAGTGATGAGATAATTTTTACCTGGCCTGAGGCAACTGTGATGTCTGAGAAGACAAGATTGATGGGTGTGGAGTGTACATGAATTCCAAAAAATGTAGCAGGGTTATTGATGCTCATGCGCAAAGTCACATTAAGTGTCATCATTTTTGTGATGACACCCGTGAAGTCTGAACCCTCTCCAACGTACATATTGTGCACCGTCAAACTCTGCAACAACCAAAAATATCAACAAGATACCCTGTGACTACCAACTACTTCAAGTGACATGTAATGAGAATCCCATGACTCATACCAGTGCTAGTAATAACAGCTTAAAAGTGGAGTATTACACGATCATAATCTAGGAATTGAATGAGTAAATTATGCACATTGAAACAAAAATCTTAGTATACTGCTACACAAGTTTCTAAGTGGTTTATTCATGGTATCCATGTTATAATTTGAAATAAAACAGAGTTTATAGATTAACATAGAAAGTAAACCATTGACAGGTTCAGACAACAAACTATGCATATGGCTGGAGGAATCAAGAACTAACCAAAGTCATAGCACAAGCACAAATTGATAAATTTTCTTACCTTGACATTAACTTCTGCTTTGTAAGGTCTGCTAGCACCCCAAATGATCAAGCAAAACACAGTGAAAACAACCACAAAGGTAAACACAGCAATCAATGCTTGTAATCTTCTTGTGAAACCCTTGTCATCAAACTCATGATAAGAACCTTCTTCCAGAATCACATCACACTCAGGCCACCCCTTATCGTTTCTCTTCCTACTACCTTTCCTTCCAGAAGATGACCTGAAAATCCCAGAAAAACGGCTTGCAGAAGAGTTCCTAGAGTGGCGTCCAAACGAAGGGTGTGAAGGAGACTCCATTGGACTGTTAGATATTGGCGTAGCCTGCATTGAAGATGACTTGTCTCCATCGTGAGAATCCCTTGAAGGACTCTGCACATAGTACACAGGACGCTTTGGAGACCTTGAAGGTGAAGAAGGAGCTAAACTTGTGATATCGGATTCAGATTTTGCAGACAACATCATCAAAATCTGAATCACTATACAATACAGAAAAACACCTGATATAAGTGTTTATTATAAGATATAGAGTGAAGTCAGTACCAAACTGAATTTGTACGTATATATATATATATATCTAGCAGAAAAAAGAAGAACAACTAGTGAGAAACTCAAAAGATGCAACACTCAATATAGATAAATGATGAACAAACACACATTCAACTCAATTCAATTGTGTTTCTTTCACTGTGAAGTGCAGAATAAGAACTTAAGCTTGAAGGATAAATAAGAGCAATGGATAATAGAGTTGAAAGGCTCGGAACCAAACCTCACTGGCTGCACAAATTCAGCAGGGTCGGGAATAAGTGTCGGCAGCTTGTTTTTATTTTTCAATTTTTTTCTGATATGAGTGTTTAAATTAGAAAACAACAGTTTCTTATGTTGTCTTTTTTCTTGGTGGGGCAGAGCCACTTCTGCAAAAATAATTCTTGAACCTTCAATTATAGGAGTAGGACAATTGTCTAATTATATTATGGGTCCTCTCTTGTTTGTGTATGCTGCAACGTGATGTTATTTGTTATCGTTTTAGGTGCGTTCTATAATGTATTTCTGACGTTTAGTTTTGTTGGATAATGCAGATTACGAATTACAAAAACAGATTAAGTCACTAAACAACACTCGAGAAAGGAACTTCGCTAATGCCATTTGGGTACCCAATGACAAAATTGGTTGCACCATTTAAATATTTTAATGCAAGGTTGTTAACGTCTGATTAAATAAACAAGACGGGAATTCACGTGTATGAAATCTCAAAAACCCTATCTATCAGTTTTGCAGGAAAAAGGGTTCGGTAAAGTTGTGTTTTCACGAGCAAATATTGGGGTTTATTGCACCGTATCGAAACATCTTTTGACTTTGAATCCAAAGTTCAATTTACCGTACATGTTTTGCTCTGTTCATTTTGGATAAAGTAATAAAATGTTTAAACCTTATTAAATATTTCTTGTAAAATTGTTTGGATTTAATTCAGATATATTAATTAACAGTAAAATATTTAATCCAACCATTGGCATTTCTGATTATATTATTAAGTCTACCACTTTATATGCTACAATCATGATGTTATCAAGTTGATTAACAGTATATTCTTGTTTACTATTATTATTATTATTATAATAATAATAATGTGTATTATAAATAAATATATATACATAAATACTTTCTGTTGAGAAATTATGATAAGCCTGACCGTATGTTTAAGAGGGTACTGTAAAGAATTTTTTGGGCCTAAGGTGTTTCCCATGTCCTAACATAATTACACGAAGGCCCACATTTGACCCAAATAGTGTCAGAGTCTAAAATCAGCCCATACTGTATCTGGATAAGAAAATTAGAAAATAAAAAATATTTAGCGGAAAGCCTTCTCTTTTTATCAGAGCCAGGTTTCGATCCTGGGACCTGTGGGTTATGGGCCCACCACGCTTCCGCTGCGCCACTCTGATTTGTTGATAATTTCATACAATTAATAATATATATTTATATATCTTAGTTATTATTTCATGTAAAATAGATTTTATTATTTATATTTTAGTCTCAAATTTTTTGTACAATGATAAATTTAGTTATTAATAAATTAAAATTAAAAAATATTTACCACATTTTTTTAAATCTTTTTAGATTTATATATGAAACTTTCAAATTAAAATATTATTCATTCTTTAATCATTTTAAACAATGGTTACATCCATTATAAGCATCAATATTTTTAATTAATATACTACTTTTTATATTGTTAAAAATGTAAATATGCCATTAATATTATCAACCATTGATTTAAAATCTAAATATATACATAAGTTTTCCAAAACATTCATTTCTTTTCCTATTAAATGTGTGTTTAATAGGAAATGAGTTATACCTTTGAAGATGTCATGTGTTGTCTGAAAAGAAAAACATATGAAAGTGTCTCATAAAATCAAAAAATCACCATCTTTTTTTTTCTTTAATTTCTCATAAATAGTGTTTAAATTTTTGGTGTTGGGATAAATTATTGAACATATAATTAAATAAAGGAGATGGACATAGAAGTAATAAAATGGTATTATTGATGTTGGTTGTTGTCAATTTGTTTGATTCCAGCTATTAAAATATTTAACCAATGGTTGATGAATTTAGCATTTGGTGGTTACTATAAGACCATTGACTTTCTCTTCTAATGCTTCTGATTTAATCATTTAATATTTATTTCATTAGCCATTCACCTAAAAAAATATCATCTCATGATTTTGCACTATAATGCTAAATCCCAAACACAACACTCCTTCATTTGAATCAATCATGTTTAAATATATTAAAATATATTAAATTTGAATCAATCATGTTTCAAATTATTTTATTTTCCATATTTTATGTAAATAAAGTAATTTTAATTAATTGAATTTTAGTTTTTGTGTGTGTATAAGATATTAAAAAAATATATTCAAATATAAAATATTAGTTAATAATTATAAAATATTAATGTTGATCATTTTTTTGTATTTTATTTTAATTTACTTTTTGAGACAAAATTTGTTAATGTTTTTTTAACTAATATTAAAAAAGTTTTTTCTCAGTTCGTCCATTTTTTGTTCATTGCAATTATTTTGGTTTGCATGAAGTCGTTGGTTAAGGTTGTTTTATCAATTTTTTTTATCAAATCGAGTTGATATTTTTCCTCAACTGGCATTGATTGACAAAACTACTATTAACAGTTTATTTAAAATATTCTAGTTAACATTAGAAGAAAAATATATAGCAAATTATTGATATAGGAAAAAAATCACAATAAACTTCAAATGAAAGAATAATTCTATGTATTGTTGATTGAAAAATAATCTTCACCCATGTTGTCTTAAAAAATTTAATTAATAGTGCTTAAAAAATACTACAACTAACATTAACTAAAAATAATCTAAAAAAATGTGTTTGATACTATATTTAAATTACGCATCTAATACTATGAAGATGTTCCTCAATTGATTCTAATCAACATCAATTACGTACAGTCTGTATGACGGAGATTATATGAATTAATAGGTGAAGTTTCAAGCTTGAAAGAGAAGTTTTTTATTTCTCTTTTTATGAAAATAATTAAGTTTTTTTATAACGATTTAGTGTAGGCAAAATTCAATGTGTGTATGGTATCAAAGTTAAGGATTTTGATGTTTACAAAATACTGCTATATTTTATAAAGTATTTGATATTTAATGGATTATTATAAATAATTTTGTTGGTTTTGGTATGCGTCGTTATCACACTCACAAAATCGTTCCACCGACAAAATGTTGTGTTTCCAAAATATATTTAGACAAGTTGTGAGGTATATTTAATCAAATCTTCTAAAAAATTATGTTTGACACAAATAAATATTTTTAAGAGTTCCTTAAGAATTGTTCTCTATAGTTGATGCATGATAATTCTCTTGCTCAATTGAATAAAGGAAGTATTAAAATTACGTGAGGAAAAAATGGATGACAATAAATTTTAAAATATGAGGTAAGGTTTTCTTGATATTATAATGAGTTATTCTGTTAATATATCGTTCAACTTACTTGTTTTTATTTAATTTGGAATTTTTATCTTGTCTTAACTTTTAAAAAACTTCTTTCAAGTGTAAATTTTTCTATATTAAAAAGTTTTCCTTTTAAAGATGAATATTTCGATTAACAGTAACAAATTCTTAAGTATCGGAGTTTTTCACCTTTTTATATCACATTTAGTCAAGTTGCCATCAAAATAACCATTGACTTTAATATTTGGTAAAGGTTTGTCGAGGAGAGACGTCAAATAAATTCACTACCAATGAGACATTAGTAAGCTCATATAAAAGAACGAGATATCATTTTTAACCCATTTCCATTTTGATCAAATATGAGATTTTCAACTCATCTTGCATTTTTAATAATGTTTACCTCAAGTGAAAATTTCTCAAATTAAAACACATTCGTCTCAAATACGAATACATTAATAGTACTAACCAATCTTTTAACTTCAGATATTTTACTTGCTTTATACCATATTGGTTCAAACTGTCACAAGGATGGATTGATAGCACATGAGATTTTTTTTAAGGGATACGTCAGATATTCGTTATCAATAAGACATGAACAAGACCATATAAGATATCAGAATACAAATTTCAATCCAAAATTTTAAACAAATAATTTGTGGATTCTTTTATTCATGTAATGTTCATCTTATTCACTTTTATCTAATGTGAAACATCAACTCATTTCGTCTTCTTAACTTATAAAAATGTAAAAAAAAAAATGGTAATACTTACCTTTGATTTATATTTTTTGTCATAATAGATATAGTTTGCATATATTTCCTAGAGTATAATTTTTATCATGGATTTAGTGTGGTTCTCCCACACTTTGTGTTTGTTTATTTATTTATTTTAACAAATTTTCACCTCATGACAATTTTTTGATTTTATAAATTGATGATTTATTGAACTTTTATGAAAATATTATGTTTACAAATGTCCTTTTATTTTATTTATAATTTTAGTATTTATTTTAAAATAGATATATTTGGACTTTATATTTTAGAACTGTATTTATTTTTTGCACACGTTATGTTACTTTATATTACGGGTCCTCTCTTGTTTATACTTGTTACAACGTGATTTTATTTGATATCATTTTTTAGGTACGTTCTAGATTATATTCTCGATGTTTAACTCTACTGGATAATAATGTAAATTACGAATTACAAAAACAGATTAAGTAACTAAACAACACTTCGCTAATTCTGAAACAAATTGGATGGTACTGGAAAGAATTTTTTTTGGGCCTAAAGTGTTCCTGATGTCCTGACATAGATTTCATGAGGGCCCAAATTTGACCCAAATAGTGTTAGAGTCTAAAATCAGCCCATACTGTATCTGGATACGAAAATTATAAATTAAAAAATTTTAAGCGGAAAGCCTTCTCTTGTTATCAGAGCCAGGTTTCGATCCTGGGACCTGTGGGTTATGGGCCCACCACGCTTCCGCTGCGCCACTCTGATTTGATATTAATTTAAGCAAACAAAACTATTTTACTATAATTTAGGCATTAGAATGAACTAAAAAAAGAATAATCACTTTTCTTTTTTTAATTTTAGCTTCATATAAAAAATTTAAACTTATATACATTTAAATTAGAACATTATTCGTTCTTTCATCATTTTAAACGATGGTTATATTCATTATAAGCATTGCAATTTTTAATTAATATATTACTTATATCATTACAAATTTTATATACATTATTAATTTTCTCAACCATCGATATAAAAATTAATTATATTCGTTTCTAAATCTTTGTTGTTGAGAGTAGTCTCATTCATTATTCATTGCTCTCTTTTTGTTTCCGAACCACGAACTTTTGAAGATGCACTTAATTATAGTAGAAAATGGGTTTTACCTTTGGAGGTACCTTTTATTGTTTGAAAAAAAAAACATATAAAAATGTCTTATAAAACCACAAAATCATCATTTATTTATTTATTTATTATTATTATTATTATCTTTACTAGTAAGTAGTGTTGAAATTTGTGGTATTGTGATAAATTATTGAGCAGATAATTAAAGAAATGACATCCACACAGAAGTCATGAAATGAAATTATTGATTGTGATTGGTATGAATTTGTTTGATTAGCTATTAAAATATCTAAGGAATGGTTCATGCAATTTCCATCTACCAGATACTACTATATAAGGCAATTGTGTGTTGACCTTCTCTCTTAATGTTTCCGATCTAATCATATAATAAAAAAAATCATTACATAATTTTGCATTATAATGCTAAACCTCAAACAATATAAATTACTTTATTTTTTTAAATGTTTTATTTAAATAGAACAAATTAAATTTTTTAAATGATAATGTTTTGTATAAGACATTTTTTATTATCACAAAAATTTAATAAAAAATATAAAACAATTATTAATGATTAAAGAAAATAGTAACGATCTTTTATATTGATCTTAGTTATTATTATTATTATTATTTGTTAAAATTATATTAAATAGTATTAAAATTATTTTTTCTTAATTGGCCATTTTTTTATATTGATTAGAATTATTTCTATGAAATTATTTGTTAATGTTGTTTTTACTAATTTTTTTTATCAATTTCTACTGAAAATTTTCCTCAACTATTATCAATAAAAATAATCCTAATTAGCATTGATAACAGAAAATAACAATGATGTCAATTATTATTAGAAGAAAAAATGATACCAGAACAATACCACAATAAACATCGAATAAAAGAATAATTCTAACTAATGTTGATTGGAAAGTAATATTGACTCATGTTATAAAAAAAAATATACTTCAATTAATATTGTTTAAAGAAAATTCTAACTGGCATTAACTAAAAATAATTTTAAAAAAATAATGTGCGTAACAAGATAAAAAAATGGCATCACCGTTGATATAAAAAAAATCAACTATTGAAACAATTCTAGCAAAATATTAAGATTATAATGAAACTCTTAATCAACTATAACAAGAATTTTGGCAATGGTATTTTGGTCTTATTCAAGTTACATCCTGAACAAACTTTTAAAAAATGGATAGCTTTAAAAGAAATTTACAAGTGAAGGTTAAAAAGTTTTATAATTTTAATCAATCTAGTTATTCTTGTGAAATTAAAAACTTTTTTTTTTTACAGTTCTAATCGAAACAATGCATTTTATCCTATATATTTAAAAACCAATATGAATTACCGAATTTAACATACGTATCTAAATACTATAAATATGTTTATCAATTGATTGTAACAAACATCAACTATGTGCAATAAGTGGTAGGTGAAGCTTCAAGCTAGTAGAAGAAGTTTTTTTCTCTTTTTATCAGAATACTTAATTTTTTTTAACGATTAAGTGTAGGTTAATTTTAATGTATGTATAATATAAAGTTATAGTAAATACATTATTCAGACCTTGATATCATGCAGTTAGTTATTATTATTTTTTAATATAGAATTTGGGATAATACCCTGTATGGCTTGAGTTGTGCTAAAGATTTGAATGTTTGCAAAATACTGATATTTTTTAGAAAGTGTTTGATATGTAATGGATTTTTATAAATAATTTTTGTTGGTTTTGGGAAATGCTTATATATAAAAGAACATCGTAAGATATTTCGACAAATTGTAAGATATGTCTAATAAAGTCTTTTCAAAAAACTTATGTTTGAGACAAATAAGATTTTAAGAGTTGCTTAAGTATTGTTCTATGAAGTTGACGCATGATAACTGTCCCAATCAATTGATGAAGGAAATTTTAAAATTTCGTGGAGAGAAAATGAAGGGGAATAAATTTAAAATATGAAAATGTAAAGAGAGAACAATAATAGGTATTTTATTTTGTTTAATTTACCATTTTAGTCTTTATTTTAAAATAGAGATATATACTTGGACTTTATATTTTAGAAAACCCGTATTTCTTTTTTTTACGCTATGTTACTTTTATTTTGTAATTAAACTTTGAATATGATATATCTATTGAAGGCACATGCCGTGTTATTTTCATCTATGATAATACAGATATGTATTTTTAAAATAAATTACTCGAATATTATTCAATCATTAGTTTTTTTATTTATTTTTTTATAATAACCTTATAAATTAACGACCTAAGAATGATTAAGAAGTGAATTTAACTTATCTTTATACAATCAGTTTTTAAGATAAAATTATTTTTATTTATAAACTTTAAATTCACTTTATCTTAAATCAAAATTCCTAACAATAATAATTACATTACTTACGTGACATTACAAATATATATATATATATATATATATATATATATATATATATATATATATATATATATATATATATATATATATATATTTATATTAATA
>Ga0099822_1003691_pt1 | contig 19715 bp, 9 predicted proteins | sample CowpeawhiteBW_FD_76839 | JGI IMG/M metagenome (GOLD analysis project Ga0099822, IMG submission 76839) | Root nodule microbial communities of legume samples collected from California USA - Cow pea white BW | ecosystem: Host-associated > Plants > Roots > Nodule | place: USA: California | collected...
ATATTATATATATAAAAAAAAAAAAAAAATATATATATTAAAAAAAATATATATATATATATATATATATATATATATATTATATATATATATATATATATATATATATCCTCTCATATGTATAAGATTAGTTGGAAAGCACTAACTTATTCTAATAAAGAATTTATAATGAATAATAGTTATACTTTATTTTGTAAAAAAAATAATCTTAATATATCTAAAATTTTATAAATATTAGATTATATGTTGTTATTACTTTTACAAATAACTTTAATGGAAACAATAATTCATCATTCGAAACAATTTTATTAAAATATATCTTTTCATGGACAGTAATATATTTAAAATTTTTTTTTTTCGAACTACTAAATGAAAGTTGGATAAAAGTGGTTAAATTCAAACAATAATATATTTAAAAAAAATCTTTTATTTTTTTCGGGACCTCAGTTGGATAAAAGGTGGTTTAAATTCCAACTTCACACTCCTTCGTCTTCACCACTTCCTTTTCAAGCGTACTGGGTTTCCCGGTTTCCCAAAACTCTAGAATTGGTAGAAGCAATGGCTAAGAAAGAGACAAGAACAACAGAAGAGGATAGAATCAGTGACATGTCAGACGATGTTTTGTGTCACATTCTTTCTTTCCTTACAACAAAGGAAGCCATTGTTACATCGTTATTGTCAAAGCGATGGACTCTTCTATGGTGCATGCTTCCCTCTCTCCACGTTCACTGCTCCAAACCAATCATCCAACACCACGCTCATGTTCAAACCTTCTTGGCCTTACACAGAGCACCAAAGATCAAAACTTTTCATCTCCAATGTCACAGCCACGAAGTTTGTTGTTCACATCACACAGAAGAATGGGTCTCTGAAGTGGTGGCGAAGAAAGTTGAAAACCTGAATATCTCCTTATGCAACTCCCATGAATCGATGCTATCATTGCCTACCTTGTTCACTTGCTCCACACTTGTCACCTTGAACATCAATGGCCCCTTTTATCTCTCCATTCCTTCTTCTGTTCATCTCCCTAATCTCAAGACCATGGAGCTCCGTGTAAACTCATGCATCCCCCACTCTAATTTTTGCAAGCTCGTGTCTGAATCTGCGGCTCTTGAACTGTTTTACATGGGGCCAATGTTGTTAGGTAATTGCTTCCAAGAGGTGAAGGCTGTGCATAAGTGTGGACGTGTTGAAGTCTTCTACAGCAACTGGGTCTGCGACCTGTTCATAGAAAGTGAACGTGATTATGATTTTAATATCTCAGATGTTATGGCGCTGAGAACATGGCCAAACATTGTGAGAGTGAAGGCTTATGTGACAGTGCACTTTGATGATATAGATTTTGTCGAGAACATCCTCGAAGGGCTACGAAACGTTGAGTTTTTGTATATGAAATATTTTAGACTATGGTTGAAGCCTTCTCTTCATCTTCTACCGTTTAACAATTTAGTTGAGCTTCGTCTTCTTCTTAATAGAGAAGACTCCATGTTTGATGATTTTCCCAGAAAGTGCCCTAAGCTTAAAGTTCTTGAATTTAATATCATGGACAGTCCCCTTGATATCAGTGAACGATATCGATATCATGTTCATCACGGAGTCAGAGAACGCGACCTTTCCATTGTTCATTATCTTCCTCTAATGTCACCTTAGGATTTTTCTGTTCTTTTTTGTTTTATTTCAGTTTTCATATTTTAGTTATGTTTTCAATTTCATATCTAACCACCTAAATGTTGATGGTTGTTGATTTTGTTTGAAGGTTATATGGTCGTTTTTATTTTCAGTTTCTCTTATATTTCAAATATTTTAACTAAAGATGAAACTCGAAACTAAATATTATTTATTTGTTTTGAAATGAATATCAAAGACTAAAAGTAGTGATTAAAAATTTTGTGAAAAGGGAAAATATAGGGAAAATGTTTTCTAAAATCTAAAATCAAAATTCGCAATTTTAATATAAGTAATTGAAAAAATTTATATTTTCAAACTAAAAATATCATCAACAAAGTTTCGACTAAAAACTATCTTCAAAATAATCTTATTTCTTTTGGTTCCACCTTTAAGGCTGTTATGAAAGCCTTACCAGGCGAGGATTGCAAATTACATGGGCTCATGCTTAAATTCAATTTATATAATATGAAAAAAATATAATATGTAATTATCTAAAGAATAAAATTTAACAATAATTTCAAAATGCAAAAATTATAATTTCCTCTAAATGTAATTTTAACTATAAAATAAAATGAATTTTATATAAAAAATAATAATATGAATATGTACATATTTATTATTTATATATTCAACCATTTCAACTTTTTTTTTAAGTATTAAATGCCTTATTCAGTTTCTACTAGTCTTGTCAAATGTAACTACAAAATAATAATAATAATAATAATAATTAATTTAGTGACAAGTGATAGAAGAGATAATAAAACATTAGTGACAAGTGATAGAAGAGATAATAAAACATTAATGATTAATTAATAACAACAATCATGGCTATGATATGACAGTAATTGATTAGAAATTGGGCCACATGGAAAATCACATAAAAATTAATTAATTTACTATTATAAGTTTCATATAAATAAACAAAATGACCTATACTTTTAAAAATAAAAACGTATAAACTTAATTATCATAAATTTTTTGAGAAGAAAAAAATTGTTTAATAGTCTCCTATTGTTCCGTAAACATTCTCGAGTTACCAAATCACTGTCGCCTTCCTTTAGATTGACCGGTAAAAAATTTAGAAAGAAAATTTCATTTGATTGCAATACTTACAAAATGTTGTACACTGATTTTTAAGGTAAATTAAATTGAACTCAAAGATCATTTTAGTACTCTTAAGAAGACAATTCAGTTGCAGATATTTGACTAGACAGATTATCGAACAGAGATACGAGTCATTCAAGCATTCATAGAACAAAAGTTCAAAACGCTGATTAACATGAAAACTACATTGGAGTTTACCACACCAAGTATACATTTGCATGAACTGTGTGAACACTCGATGAACAACACTAAGTGAGATAGCTCCAATGATTTTACAACCACTGCCAAAAATGAATGCCAGATTGAAACACTGGCAGCAGCAGATAAGTTTTGAAGAACACACAAGATTATCCATTTACAGCATGCTATCCGTGAGAGCCGGCAACCTGCGGAAGAAGTTAACCGGCGCCGGCGGCACCTTGCTCCGGAGCATGGGGTGCCTCATAAGGTAAAATCCGGTGAGAAGAATCGGCAGCTGGAAGGGTGTCACATACAACACAATCGCCGACACAAAGCAGAACAGCATGAACATGGTGGTGGCACGAGGATCACGCCAGTTCACAAGAGCTTGGATCCTCTCCCCTTGAGTAGCTAAATCTCCAACAACACTCTGAATCCTCCCCGCCACGCTTCTCAACCGGTCGTACCGCCACCGGACAACGTCGGGGCTCTTGGAGGAAGGAAAGGTGTCAAATTCCTCATCAAGCTCATCTGGGGTCACACCTTCTGCATAGGAGAGTCTGGTGTTCATGTGAGGAGGATACCTAGGACGGAACCTCCAATTCCACATGCCGATAACAAACAAGTATAGAAACACTGTTGGAAGAAGAAGTTCAGGGAAACACACAAGCATCAGAAAAAGAACATGCACCAGCACAGTTGTTATAGGATGCTTCCATGTAGAAACCTCCCCCAACCACCGCACAATTGAGAGAATCCCAGAAAACACTGTCATCAAACGGTAGAAGTTGGCCTTGCTGCGCCTCATACTCCAAAGATGAGAATCTGTGTCGGACATGTATTCAACTACCTCCTTTCTAAGAGGTGGCTCTGCCCTACTGAGTCGTGCAGCAACAACATTCACTGCTTGGTGTCGCAGCTTTTCCTGCTCCATGATGTTAAGGGGCCTTTTGTAGTGCATTTTTGGCATGTGAGGCTTGAAATATAGCTGCATCAAGTCAACCATTGAGAAACAGGAGAATCTAATGGCCAAGTGCAACTCACCCATCTTCTTGACACCTGAAGGATGTAGGACTAGTAATGGGTATACATTCGTGTAAACTCGACCAGTTTCCAGGGTTGAGATCCGAATCCGAACTTTACCGACGATTAGATCTTTGTTACCATCTGGGTTATTGAGTTGTCCATTATCAAACACCCCAACAGTGAGAACTGTGGCTGGATCATAAACCTCCCAAGTGTACTGCTCATTGTATTTCGGACTTAGACTGTCACTGATGGTTCTGGTACGAACCCATTTATGCCCATATTTTGCCACACAGTATGTATCTGTTGTTCCCCTTCCATCCCTGGTTTTCATTGGATGAAGTCCATGAACACTTAAAATGCCAATTTCTAATACACCAATTGGCTTCTTCCAGAGCTGCTTTGATGTGGCTCTGAGATCACTGCTATAATAAGTTGATCCATCAAAAACATGGTAACCACCATCAAGACAGACACTGAGGTGAATTCTACTAAAGAATTTATCTTTCTCCTTTTTCTCATGTTCCCCATCCATTGCAGATGACATTGATTCTTCAAGGTGATACCACCTGGAATGGATAGCTCTATCATCAGCCCTCTTGTCAGCTTGGCTTAAAGGAATAGCAACAACTCCGACAGTCTCATCCTTGTTGGGACCGACACGATTTTCAACTGATACAATCAGATGTTCATCAAAGGGCTCAGCAGCAACAAACATCAGCTCTTGATCCCAACGTAGAGCCAAGCTCCTTGATTCAACTGGTTTTGTCCTCAAAATCTGGTTACCAATCTGGAGCTTAACATAGGCATCATGGATTTGAGAGCTCTCTGATGAATGTAAGTCCTGTGCCTCAATCACTTTAACCCGTAAATACCATAATCTCGGTGAATGGTAAACCTTTGATCGCATATGAGCATATGCAGACGAAGAGAGCTCACTGGGAGTGAGAGCATCAGAATGCCAGGCATCAGGAAAAGCTTCATCAGCTTGAGTACCAAACCATACAGCAAGCATCAACTCCCCCTTCTTCTTGTCCTTACCCTTGTCAAGTCTATACCATTCAGGAGCCAACGGACTATTCGGTGGGACACGAGTAGGAACATCATGAAGATCAAACCTCACAGTGCCGACAACTCCATCTAGTAACATATTCTTGTCTTTGACTACAACTTCAAGCGAAGTGGACTGTTGATTCTCCCTTGCAAAGGCAAACACCTGATTCCATTCAGGGTCCTGAGTTTTCTCATAGTGCTTGGTAACTCCTTTGAAATTTCCAACCTTTACCTCCACATATGGATCAAGGCCACCAGTCACACCCTTTGATGGAAGGTCGCGAGCTTTTACAACTCGAACAAAAAGGTATTGCATTGGCTCAACAAGGTCATAGGAGCTGGCTGGCCCATATCCTCGTTTAACTCGCCCACCAACTACTTGACCCCCTCCAAGATAAGGGCTTGTCTCTTTGAGTGCATAATCCATTGGAGAGGACAAACCCGGATATGCATGGAAAACTCTAGGAGGAGGCAGTCCAGGTTTAATCTCATGCTTCCCATGGTCTGCACTAGCCTTTCCAGATTCTGAAGAAGAAGATTTATGCTGTTTTTCTTCATTTGAATTTGGAAGGTTGTGAAATGTGTGCCTTGTGTCATTCTTCTTACGCGAAAAAACATTCAGGATTGAATTTGCGAATGAAACTGGTGATTGATCTGTGGTTGAGCGTTGGACTGTGTCTGCAGAGGGTTCAATCTCATGAAGAGGGTGTGAGGATTTTACTGAAGGGTCATCAGTGACAAATACCTTCAAACCAAGCTCCCCTTTTATGCGGGAAAACACGTTTTTCTTTTCCAGAGGGTAGTGAAGAACAACAGCATCAGAATATGGCACAAATGAGGGTCCAGTGAGGTGGACCTTACCAAGGAAGACTTTGGAGTTATTGCTCTTGCTATAGTGATACACACAGGCATCAAGAGTGAGAGTCTGCAATTTGTTAGGATCAGTAACATTGAAATAAAATTTCTCGTTCCAAACAGGACTCAGATCTTTCTCTTTAGTCGAAGTCCGAAATTTCTGACCATCAAATTGAAGTTCCACATAAGTACTACATGATCCCTGCCCATCTTTTGGCATAAGGTCATGAGCACCCACAACTTCCACACCTAGCTTCAGATTGCTCATTGCCAATAACTAATTAGATTCCAGAAAAACTTGAGAGACGTTACACCTGAAAAGAAACGAAGAAACAAGGTTCATGATTGTTATAGTTTGCTTTTGATGTATAACTAGTTACCCTGATAGTGGATGAAAATCAAAAACTTAAATAATGAAAGCTTAGCTTCAAATTCATAGACAAAAAAAATAAGCATATTTTTAGTCCATCAAATTGTTCATATTCTTTATCAATGTTCAAAGATGCATTTCATCATACATCTAAGCTTCAAAATCTTGCTCTCTTGGCAGACAAATTCTCTTTAGTCCTAACAAAGAACGCAAGACACCATCTGTAGAGTGTAGACCTAACTGACTACAATATTATCATATTGACCAAGCTCAACTTTACATGAAAACCTTTGAGTTCATATCATAATATTCAAAGTCAATAATGTGGAAATTCCCAAGAGATAAACATTACTTAAACAAAAGCATTCTCTTTGATTGAATTATCAAAGAAGGCAAGACAAATTCAAACTACTATTTATGTGGCATTTTATTTATTTAATAATAAAATTTGACCAAGGATGTCAAATATAAATGAAAAACATAAACTTTTTGTGTGTGCGTGTGTAAAGGAAAGCAACAGGATTTATTATTTTACTTGTAGGCATAGGGTTATAAATTATTATTCAGTTGGTTCCTGTCATAAATAAGACAAGGAATGACATGATTCACCCCGCTCATATGAAAAGAAATGAAAAAAAAAATTTAAAAGAATGTAAAAAAAGATGGATATCAAATCGTTATCAAAAACAAGTTATTCTTAAAACTCAAGCAAGAAAAAGAAAAATTCTAAAAGTTTCAACCACCACACCCACAATATCTTCTCCTACATAAAGAAGCAACACTATAGTCAAAACAAGCCTTAAATTTTTTCTTATTCCAAGTTCCAAGTATAAAAATGTATTTCCAAGATTGCAAAAGAATAGAACACAGCAACATCATAGAACAGGGAAAACAGGAATGACTCCTTGTACAACAGTACATGAGATCATGTGACAGGAACCTTCGGATACACTGAAGAAAACGAAAATCTCAAATGAAAAACAAAAGAAAATTCCATTGACCCGTGAATCATGAAACCGCGAGTGTTTATGTGTACTCATTCAGGTTCTTATTATCAAAATATGTTCAGGCTCTCAGCTGAAAAGCAGCCACAAGACCTAATCATTTATCCAATATTTACAAAATTAAGGGTGAAAAAAACAAATTTTTGACAGAAGAAAAGTTGATCTTCTGAGGAACCTTACCCAAATTTTCAATTAAAATAAAACTTCCCCAGGTAAGAAAAAAGGCACAAAAAGAGACCCGGATTTTCTGCTACAGGCTGGCCAAAATCCAAATACCAGAAGATTTCAACCCAAAAAATAAGCTTTTGAGGCCACAGAAATGAAATTAAAAATAATAATAAAACCCAAAAAAAAAACGTTTAAAAATAAACCCTTTTCCTACAAAATCCAACAAAAAAACATAAAAAGCATTCCATACATACTCACAGAGAAATAAAACCAAAAACAGAACAAACCCATGACATAGAAGAAGAGGAAGAAACACACCTGAAATTTCGAGCTTTGAGACTTCCCTGTAAGACCCAGAACAGAAAAACTCAAAAAGAAGCCAGATTGAGGTGGCAACAAAGGGAGGGAAACTAGAAAGGAAAGGAAAGGAAAATGGGGTTTCTGAAAAGTTTAAGAAAGAGAAAAGGGTCAAGCCTCAAGTGGCACACATAAATTGACGTTGTAGAATGTCGGTTTCGGATTGTTCAGTAGTTATAGGAGTGTTTTTGTTGTGAACTGTGCCGTGGGGTGTCTGTATAAGAACTCAAAACACGGTTTTGATAAACCGTGCTGTTGGGTTGGGTGAGTCTAGCTTTGGCCCCACCTTCCACTCACCACTCGTCAATGGATGCAATTCCAAACACTCTCTTTCTCTCTCTTCCTTTCTCTGTCACAAGCTTATGCAAGTGTTCATGCTTTAGTTGTTTACTCATGTTTCTTCTTCAAACATACTCCAATATTTTTTTTATTTAGTTTTCTTGTATTTGTAATCTCTACCATTTTAAAAATTAATAGTTTAATGTTTTCTGTAATAAACTTTTTAGTTACAAGTGTAATGGAGAAGAGAATATATAAATATATAGATTCTTTAATAAAGATTAGGCAACAATAAATTCTATTAACCGTTTACATTGAAATCCAGTAAAAAATAATGAATAGTCAATTAATTAATACAAGTGATATGGATAGTCAATTAATTAATAACATCAATTTCATTAGATTATTTAATTCTAATTAGGAAGGTTTTTCGTCTCATTCCAAATTTATATTTTCTTGGTGAATATTTATAATCTTTCCTTGAATTTTTTTTATTGTGTTTCTGTCCTTATTGAATTTATTCATTTTTTTGTGAAGTTATAAGTATAAATTATCTATGGATTCTTTTAATGATTAATTTATATCAGAGAGTTGAATTTTAATTTATTTGTGCAAACTAAGTCAAATAATCATTATAATCTTGAAAAAAATGGGGGTTACACATTTTACGACTAATTTATTCTGAGACTCAAATGAAACCTAAAATTTGGTGTACATAATTTGGAGTCATGTATTTATTTATATTTTTATTTATCACATACCATTACGGGATTAAAAAAAACAGTTTTAGTAATACTCTATATATCATAACTTTTTATTTATACCAAAAATTAAAAAAAAAATTGTGATTATTCATGCATCCTCTTACATGCATTAACTTTGTTAAAAGGGACAAATGACAAATGTGTCTATAAAAGACGATAAGAAAAAATAATGACATCCTTTGAAAATATGTATCTTTAAATTACTTGTTGTTTTGAATTACCATCATTTCATAACACGAAACAATCTCATGATGTTAATTCTCTTCCTACTAGTTTAAAAAATATGAAAAATAATAACAAAAAAAAATGTGGTGTTGTATTTTCTATGTATATTTAGTGAACGTTGTCATATGGAATAAAATTAGAAACTCTTATATAATATGAAATATAATTAATAGGTAATTATATACATATTAATGGCTATTATTATAAGAAAGCTTCAATTGAGTCACTAGTATTTAGATCAATTTTATGTATTTCACAATGATTTTAAAATATTACAAATCGGGGAAGGTGAACAGACCAAATAAGTACAAAATAAATAAATGTAGTATATCTCAAAATTATGGAAAAAAAAAATCTTAATTTATTCTTCTACAAGTAAATATTTTATCTCATCTTTTTATTTGTTTGAACCATTCCAAGAAATTATCAAAATGAAAAAAAAAAAAGTATGAAGCAGTGCTAATTCGTCTACTTAGACTCAATACAAAAATTGTTGTTGTTATTATCATTATTTTCTTATATTATCATTTCAGATTTTGCTTTCAATTGGTAGCACACACACGCATTTTGGGTCCCTCCGTGAATAATATGGTGCTATAAGAAGGATATATTTCCACAATTATCTTTTTGGCCTTTTGTCAACAAAAAACTTCTAATAAAATATAAAATTGGAATTTTCTACCTTTCTTCCACTAATTTGGTTTGGAGTCATAGGTCATACAGAAAAGGTTTATCATAGAAAGAAATTCATTTTAAAACATAATTCAAATATTTATGGTTAATCACAATAAAATTGAAATTATTCACAAGTGTTTAACTATTAATATTTCTTTCACTAATAACAATTAATTTCTTTAAGTATATTAGTCACAACTAAATAAAACGTTATTATATATATATATATATATTATTGGTATTTATATGATATTCTAATATAAATTTTAAGGTTAAATGTAATTTTTGCCTCTTAATTATAACGCCAATTAAAATTGGTTCATAATAAAAATGTTAATATTCAGTTTTAAACAATTGTTTAACTATTAATATTTCTTTTACTTATAACGATTTTTTTTTAAGTACACTAGTCACAACTAAATAAAAATAGTTATTATATATATATATATATATATATATATATATATATATATTATTGGTATTTATATAATAGCTAATATAAATTTTAGGATTAAATGCACTTTAAATTAAAATTGGTTCATAATGAAAATTTTAAGATTCAATTAGGACCATGACGGGATATAAGTAAAAACATACCTAATCCTACACATCACAATTTTTTTTTCATCCTTAAAAATATAAGTAAATTTAGAAGAAAAAAAAAATTAAAAATAGTTGCATGATAGGTCAACCTAATTTCCATAAAAGAAAATCTGGAATAACTACTTTTAATAAGATTTTTTTTAATTACATTAGTACCATTGAAATTGCAACTTCTTAGCATAAACATAATTGGCGACCTGAATACAAAAACATATGGCTATTCGAATAAAATTTAATTAAGCCAAATTAGTGTTGAATAAATTGATTTACATAAAAATTAAATTATTTTAAAAGTTGAGTGAAGTTATTATTTTAATTTAGCTTTAGTAAAATGTTTGAATACATTCATTAGTAAATAGTTTAAACAATTTAGATAACTTAAACTAGTTCTTCCATTAAAAGGAAAAGACAAACATTTCGTACTAGAGAATAATGCGAACATGACCAAACAACAATATAGTTGTTTTATAAGGTACATGTGTCCTTGTATAGTGTTATTTTATGCGAATGAGCATAAAAAATTGAGCAAAGTTTTAAAACATGCTCAACGGTGAGACACGTGCGTGCATGTGATAAGAAATTTTTTGCTTCTGTAACACGTCTAAGCTTATTTTGTATAATGTGACATGTATAAACTAATTAACATTACGCATCTTGACCACATCATTATTTAATGGTATGATTAATATAATGCAACCTGAAAGAAGCTTTATTAAATGCTACAATTAACAAAGATATTTTCGACATATCAAAACGCTATAATTCATCTAGGTTTTTATTTGTTGAGCCACTCCATCATTAGTATGGTTTTGTCACGACAAATACTTTTTGAATTTTCAGAATTTTTGTCCTGCACTTTTATGAATACAAAAAGTCTTTTGCTATTTTTAGATCTTGTATTATAAAATTCATAAATGAGTTTTCAATTATTTTATCTGAAATTAATAAATGACTTTTAGTTATTCAATTTAGAAATCAAAAATGATTTTTAGATTACATAAATAATTTGTTTTTAAAGGGACTTTTGAATTGTATAAGAAAGTAAGAAAAAAATTTTGATTATGCAATCCATAAGTTAATGACTATTGTGTAATTTAGAAGTCAAAGATAAGTTTTAAATTCTATAATTCAATTTTTTTTTTTTAATTTTCTCTAGTTTCTAGAAGTTAATTTTGGTTTACAGATAGCATAATTTGCATAATTGGAAAGTTATATTTAAATTTTGAATTATATAATTTAAAAGTCATTTTTAACTTTTAATTGTTAATGTTAAAAATAACTTTGAGATTGGATAATCTAAAATTTATTTTTTATTTTCAATTAGTATAATTAAAAAAATAAAAAACATATATTCATGGAATAAAAAATGTATGGAGGTGCATGAAGAATTCGGCTTTTTTACTGTGATGATGGAATGATAATTTGTTTTGGACTGTGTAAAGAGTTTGAGCCCATTCATACACTGCACAGTGATCCTTTCTGGCCCAATTACATTTAGCATAGTACGTACGTGACTAGTGACTAGGTTATTTAAGTTTTCAATTTATTAATTAATAATAGGACAATGATATTTTAACCTACTTTTTTTAACCCACTTTTAACCCACCACTTCAATCACCATTAGATCATCACATCACATCACTAAAAAGATGATCTAATGGTCATTAAAACAATGGGTTAAAAGTGGGTCAAAAAAAGTAGGTTAAAATATCATTTTCCTTAATAATATTCTAAACTTTTAAACGCGGATTATTTGCAAGATGTAACACCTACATTTGTACATAAAATAGCTATTTTTATTCACAATTTCATCAATATTACATATATTTATAACTATAAAGCTATATTTTATTTTATTATTTACTTACATTAAAGAAAAAATCATTAATTTTTATAAGTTTTATTAAATCTTATTTAAGATACTTCTAATTTAAAAATTATAAATTATTAAAAAATTTAATTTGATATATTTTTTAACATTTAACCACCTTAGCATATTTAATGTCTTGATATGAAACTAAAATGAACAATAAATAGTATTTTTTTCTATCAATTTTCTTCTTTATGTTAAGATGATATATTTCTTTTATCAATAATAAAAAATATAAAAATAATGGAACACTTGGAGATGCTCCAACTCATATACACCTTAAGAAAAGTCTAGACATAATAAAACAAAAGAAGAAAAATAGAAGACAAATCAAAAAATTCTAGTTAAATATGAAGGTACAACAACACAAAAAGACTTTTTTATAAACAAACCACATACAAAACAAAGAGAGAAAAAAAAAAGAAGAAGACAAGAATAGAAGAAAAAAAAAGATAAGACGTGCACATGCTGAATTATCAAAACACGTTCCCTAGTAATTTTGCGACTGTTTATCTTCTTTATCCTCGCCTTTATTGCCATTGAAAGTAATGGATATGTATTCAGCAAAAAGAAAATTTTAGGTTGTATAGCTTGAGTTCTAATAATACATTATCAATGGCAACATTAAAATCAGAATTATCGCCTCTAAAAGTAATGTATATATATTTTACAAAAGGAAATCTTTAGGTTGTATAAATGAGTTTTAATAACACATTATCAATGTTAACATTAAAATTAGGTGTACGGGAAAAATTTATATTCTGGTTGCTCTTAAAAAACACTCTAAGAAAAAAAAAACATTTGTTTTATAAACTTTTGGTATGTTAATTCTTGAATATTTTGGTATTAACTAGACCAAACTTGGTCGTGTCGAGCCAAGGCATTGCACTTTGTATTTATGTAATATTCTAAATTTACAAGATGCAACTAAAAGCTTCAAACAAATTAACAAAAAAATGCTCCTTTAATCAAAATAATGAATCTCATCTTGACAAGTTGAATTTGTTACGCTAACAAGCTATTGACTCCCTTTTTCTTCACTTGTTGTATTAGATTTTCCTTCTCTTGCAGAAACTGTTTGAGATTTTGGGGTGTATAAGGAGAAGGCATTGCACATGGAGGTGTATCACTTGGTGAGTTCACCATGGACTCTTCCATGAAACTTTTTTGTAAACCTTGCACAGGACATGCCATACTTTCAGAACAAATCTCAACAGCTCCTTCTGGTACCGTTGGCTTGAATTTCAAGAGCTTTGCATAATCATTTAACAGATGAAACATGTAATCGTACACATACTTCAACTTTAAATTCTCTAGTATATATTCAGTCCCTCCATTGCCAATCACCTGAGCCTGCAATTAAGATTCAAAATATGAATTAGTATACAATTTTCAACTAAAAAACCTTAAGATGATAATGAATTTATAGGTCTTCTGATACCCTAATGGATCTTTCGAGAAGAATTAGTTAGAAGACATAACATCAATAAGACATGAGTTCAACCCATATAAGGAATTAATATTACATTCAATCCAAAACTTTAAAACAATATATTTTCATGTCTTTATACGTCAAGGAATTTTGTGACCATGTACGAACGAGTTAACTTTTTCGTAAAAATGGTACCAGAGCCTTGCAACAAAGTTAAAGTCTCGAATTCGAACCTCATGGAGGAACTTACTCCTACAAAGGAGGAGTTCTGAACTCACGAGACTATCAGGTGACTAGTTTTTGTTAAAGAATTTTTTTTCCTTATATGAACGGGTTAACCTTTTCGTAACATTATACACATATACTACTCAATTTTCTCATTTATATTTAATGTGAAACTTCAATTTTCTTATTTATATTTAACATGGAACTTGAACTCAAACTTATTTTCAAAATCAAGAATAATGAATAATAGAGGAAGAAAGTGATTACATGTTGAAGGTGAGAATTTCCCCAATCCACAGCATACTTAATGTCTTCACACATGTTTCTGGGGCTGATAGGCCAATAGTGTCGCAAAGGTACCATATTTCTTGTAAAGAAGTCATAATAGATAGGCTCTATTAACAAGGTCATTGAGTCACACAGTATTATGTACTTTTCACTCACAGACCATGCAGCTCCTTCTATATAGATCTTATATCTTTCATCACAAAATTTTCAAAAGTTAGTAAGTAGCATATATATGTACCAATGAATTCAAAAGAAAGCACAAAGTTCTTAAAAACATTTACCTATGGGTACATTGATTCTCTAGTTTTGCATTCTCATAATTACTTGCTTTCTCCCTATTCCATTCCTGAAAAGGAAAAAAAAGAGGTTAATTTGAATTTGACATAACTAGCAAAGTATTAACCTAAAACAAGAATCAAGTTAAAGTTGTATATTTACTATGCTTTCTAATCTTGCATTCCAATCTTGTTGTTGTGTAGGGTTGCACTTCATGAGTTCTCTCCTAATATTAGCCACTGCAGGGTTGCCCTTCCAAAAAGCATAGGGTACCCTATCTATCCATTTAGACTTCTTGTTGCCTTCTAGTATATTGTGTAATGTTCTTTCCCATGGTCCTATGTTGATCTCAGGCCTAGTAACAGAAACCAAAATATATGAAATCATGTTATGGACTTAAGAAACATGTAATGGATCTTTCATGAGAGACATAATTTGACTTATATAACACATTGACACTATCTCTCACCAAAAAACATTTCTCTCTCTTAATTTTCTCTTATATTCACAAATATGAGTGTAAGTCCCACATTATATAGAAGTGAAAAAATTTAGCGGTCTTTTGGAGAAGGATTATCGGAGAAATGTAATAGCAATGAGATATAAGTTCAACTCATATAAAAGATTGACATCACTTTCAACTCAAAAGAATGTAAAAAAGAAAATTCATAAATTCATTGTCTTAAAGTTTTAGATTATTCTGTTAATCCTTTATATAAGTTGACCTTATATTTTATTGATATTGTATCTCTCTAACGATATTTTTTAAAAGGTTAATCAATTTTTTCATCTTTATCTAATATGAAACTTAAACTAATACCTTAATACTATTGAATCTAAAAGAAAATTAGATAAAATGTCTTCTAGTCTCTACAATATATGAATGAAACATAGCTAAAAGGAATAGAAATTTTACCAACCCCAGAAGGACCAATCAGGGAAGACAATGTCATGTGAATTTTCATCTCCACAGTAATGGAACACAGGGGGAGGTGACAAGGCTTTGGGTCCTTGGAAATCTTTTTTCAGTATAACAGTCTTGTCTCCACACTGAAACATTAGATCCAAATCTGGTATCTTCCCAGGGTACAACCTTATAAGTTGCAAAATTCCCCATATTGTGAACACATCCCTTGTCTGATACACTTTGTCGAGATTTTGTACATAAACTTTTCCATTCACAATTACAAGCCTAAAATGTGAAACGTTTCTTCCTCTTTCAACCATGTCCTTTGTGATTCCTGTGCTCTTCCATGGTTTTAGATCTTCATGGATCCATCTAAAGTAATCTGGACATGATGTAGTTGAATCACCATCAAACTCAGATGTTGTTGGGTAGTACGATGAACATGTTGCTGCTTTGTTTTTATCAGTACAATTAAGTGGGAATTGAAGTTGTGGCTTATTGAATATTATAATTGTGTTTAGAAGAGTAGTGCTTGTTATTCTTGACTGCAAAAACACAAGAAATATACATACATATCATCAATAAATATAAGTATTAGTTTTAATCAATTCAAAGAAATTGATAAGATATGAATACGAAGAAAGAGGAGAAAAATTTAAAAGCACCTATCAAAAATTTGTTTTAATCAAGACATATTATATGTATATAAAGGATAATAAAAACTACTTACAAAATCAGCTTCCAAGAAGAAAGAGCTTGCAACAAAAACAATCAAGATGATGATGAAGAAAATCCATTTGATCATCTTGTTAAATCAAATGGGAGGAGTTAGCCTTTGAATTTTACGAGATGTTGTTGTTGACTATTAATACTAAAACCGTGCACCTTCTTCAGAATACTTGGTTAATTATAATTAAAGTCATTGATTCATAATTAAATAAAATTAACCACTGAAGACTTTTTTATTGCTTTTTCAACATTAATTAAGTATCTATCTTTTTATTACGAAGTATAATGTTCTTAATTAAGAATTTAATGCTTTTAGGTAAAAATCGTGTAGCATACCGTATATACAAGGGTAAGGCCTTAAGCATCTGGTAAAGTTACAGTTAAAAATTTGGTTAAAGGGCAATTTTGATGCCATTTAATTTTGTCTCTTTATTTATGTTTACAATATTTTAGTCTTTTGATTTAAAAAATACTTTTTTTTATCGATTTCTCAATTTTTACACGTGATTTATTTATTTTTACTTTTATTCTAATTAAACCTAAACCTAATACATTCAAGAAATAATTTAACTAATTAAAATGTGAAAATAAACTATACACAGTTAAATATTAGACTAAAATTATGGATATTTGAAAATATAGTGACTAAAATAAATAAAATCCAAAATTACAAACTAAAGGGAACCAGATTAAAAACTTGGGCTTAAAGTTTTTAGGGAACGTAATTTGAAAAACAAATGTTTAGTTTAACAAGTACTTTAAGGGAATAATCGTGTAATCAATACTAAATACACGTTATTGAAATTCTTGAATTATTTTTGAAAATTATTCGTTAAATTAAGTCGTTTATGTTTTTTAGTATAATAATAAAAAAATTAATCTTCCTTGTAAGTGTAATAAAACACTGATTATCATTTCTATTTGAAAAATAACATGAATAAATATTTACATTATAATATGATGAACAAATTTAACAATTTATCTGTAGTGAGATTTTTTTTCTCTGCGATGATGTCAGTTATTAACCTGACTCAAATTAAGGATACTATGTACAAGGATAGAGTTAAGCATTACTTTAATGAATAATTTAAAAAGTTTAAGAAAATAAGTTTTTGAATTTTTTTTTAGCACATTTGATTAATTAGTCGAGCTGAAGTGCGAATTCTAAACGAAAAACTGTGTTTGGTTTTAAAAATAAATAATTTTTTTATAGTTAAGTGAGAGAAATTTTAAATTTAATAAATTATTATGTTTTATAAATTAATCTTAGAGTTCGTTAGGAGAGAAATATAAAAATAGTTTGTTTACATTTACCTAAGAGAAAATTAGTATATACACAAGTAAAAGATACTAAAGAAATTATATGAAAAAAAAAATTATAAATTACCTCGTACATTTTCTTAAATTTTGATACAAATATAAATATTTATTTTTACAAACCTAATACAAAATTACTTTATATATAAATTAACATTAAATTAAAAATTACATCTACATAAAAAAAAAAGTATCTATATGAAAAAGATTAATGCCTATAGTTCTCAATTTCTTTAAAACAGGTAATTGAGTACGTAACTTTGAAATACATCAACTTAAATAATTAGTGCATTTAATGTTTGGCTGCCTATGATCATACCACCTAGGTTAGGTTGATTTGCTAGAAAAGAACGAAACATTATGATGGGTAAAAAAAGTTAATAAAAATTAAAGTATGGTAGAAGATAACTAAAACAATAATCAGAGAAATGGGAATATAGATAAAGGAAATGAGAAATAAAATAAAAAAAGTATGTATTAATAAATCATATATATCCTACTTGTACTTAACTGAATAAACAGTATTCTTTTCACTAATATTTTACTTGAAAGTCAACATTAAAAACTATTTTTTTAGATTCTGAAAATAATTATTTATCTAACATCACATGTTAGACTCGAAATTATATTTTTTGGTTTAGTATGTTTTTAGTCCTTAAACTTTGATCCAAAATTGTCTATGTTCGAAACTTCAATAAATTTTAGTTCTTAAACTTTAAAAATGAATGAATATAGTCATTTTAACACAATTATGTTAATTTTTTTTGAAAGGTCGAACGTTTTTTATATTAGTATTGAAATTTTTTATATTGTTTGACAGGTCAAAAAAAGCTAACATAATTGGGTCAAAGTGACTATATTCATTAATTTTTAAAGTTTAGACCAAAATGTATCGAAGTTTCAGACATGGACGAATTCCAATTTTGAATGAAAGTTTGGAGACTAAAAACATATTTAACCATTTTTTTTTCTTCTATCTTTCTCTCATTTTCATTAATTATAGTGATTAGTTATTTCATGAATTTGAACATGCACTCAAATTCACGGATTCATATAATATAGGGTACACACCAACCAAGTCAAATTTCATTATTATTTTAATACAAAAGTTATTACGTGGGGTGACTTTAATCTCATTTTTACGTTATCTCTTTTAATTCTTTGTCCCCGTAAACCTACCCAACCCAACCCTACCTTTTCATTCATCTTTCTCTCTCAATGAAACAAAGTTATAAAAGAAATATTCACCCTTTTAGGTATTTATATATTTTCATTTTTCAAAATTAATATAGCTGACATTTACTTAATATGAAGAGGTAAAAAGGTAAAAATATAATTTCTAGACCACTAAAAATAATAATAATAATTCAAATTGAAGTCAAATTCAGTTTATATATCATCATCAATACCACAACAAACACCCTCTAGCTTCATGCAAAGGGATTCATGAAAATCATTCATGAAGAACAAAGGGAGAGTGAGAAAAGAAGAAGAAGAAGAAGAAGCAAAAGCATGATAATTAAGCTAAAATAAGTGATTATATAAGTTAATCTCACAAACAGAGAAATTAATTAACACTAATTAAGAAGATGAGATTACTTACAAGGTCAACCCAATTGACAAAGAAATTGATTGTAGCAAAGAAGAAGAGGAAGGAGAGGGAGAAGAAGCCATAGGTTGAAACCCATCTTCTCTCTTTGCTCAATGATTCATTCTTAGCCATCATCAATGGAGTTCTTCAACTCCCTGCAAATTTTGTGGTGCTGCATCACTACATATATGCACCAACTACCTCAAATATTGGATCTTAATCATATTTTTATTTATTCAAGGTTCAAACCTTGCTTACCAATGGAATGTATATACAACATATTTTTTTATAGTCAAGGTTCAACCATGTATAAACAATGGTATCTATAGCTTTTAACAAATCACTAGGATGATATAATATAACTTTAATAAATCACTAGTTGTGTGTGTGCATTAAACAAAAGTTGTTCTAGTTTAACATGAGAGGTTCTTAACTTTATTAGGTTCTGAAAAAATAAATTTAATTAAATTAATCGTATGATGAATGTTTGGTTCATGAAAATAAGGTGGTATTTGTTGGGAAAATCCTATTCTGTAAAAAGGTAGTGCAGCCGTCCGTATTTTAAATTAAGTAAATAAATTTTGAAATATTATAAGCAAGTTTTTGTTCTTTTAAAATACTATTTAAATTATATATATATATATATATATATATATATATATATATATATATATATTATTTGAGAGAGAAAAAAAATATATTTTTTATTTTATATAAATTTTATAATTTATAAAATTATTTAAAATAAA
>Ga0099822_1003694_pt1 | contig 19710 bp, 8 predicted proteins | sample CowpeawhiteBW_FD_76839 | JGI IMG/M metagenome (GOLD analysis project Ga0099822, IMG submission 76839) | Root nodule microbial communities of legume samples collected from California USA - Cow pea white BW | ecosystem: Host-associated > Plants > Roots > Nodule | place: USA: California | collected...
ATATATATATATATATATATATATATATATATATATATATATATTAACTTTCAGTGAAATAAAATATAATTATTAGTAACTTTAACAATGAAATCAAAAAATTTTCCGTCTGCAACATTGCACTTAAACTTTTCAGCTTCCTGCGCACCTTTGGTGATTTTTCTTAACCCTGATTTTATCACATTACTCTTTGCCTTGCAGTATTCACAACACAGTATTTCCACGGCTGCTCACAATTATCCAAATACAGAAAGTCTTTTTTCTCTAGTTTTTTTTTTCACCGTCTCCTTATCTCTTCCATATTTCGTTTCATTGTGCAGAATACTTTTCTCAAAAACAGTGTGTTGGAGCATCAGGTATTTTTCAATGCTTAAGTTTAGGGTTTTTTGAAAAAGGAATAGAAAACTACTTTTGGGTATTTTTCAATGCTTAGGTATAGGGTTATATGAAAATGAAATAGAAAGCAATTTTTGGGTTTAGTGGGTGAGAAACCAAAAAAAAAAAGAACAATACTCTCTTCTGGGTGCATTTTTATTTGTTCTGCACTTTTCTATACTATATTCTATTCGAGCATATTTATATAAATTGAGTCTTCTTTTTATCTTAATTTATTAATTTCAAAGAATTATTAAACTATATTATTCTTAAAACACATAAAAATAATTTTAAAACAGTAGAAGTTACTTCCAAATGATAGAAAAGTTATTTTAGGCAATGACTTTTAAAAGCAATTACGAGAGAGTTTTCGTTACAAAGGTTAACGACATAATATAAGACCCACTTTTTTTTTCTATCCTAAAAGTTTAATGACTTAGCCTCATCTGTTGGACTTAAGGGCCAGTCCATAGGGTGCCTCAAAACCCCACTTCCAACCCTAACCCCTCATTCTACTGTTTTCCAAAAAATTGTTCCCCCTCCTCCCTGTTAGAACTGCAGCTAAAAGTTCTGCTAGGGTTTGATGTTCATTCTTCCTCCAAGCTTGGTGAACGTTTCCCTCCATGTAAGTTGAGCTCCAACTTTCGTCTTTCTTTTTCTAGTCTTCTATTCTGGTTCGAAAATGGGTTCTTCCCAGAACCTCACCCTCGTGCTGGTATGCCCCTCTTTTCAGTTCTCTGGTGTTCTTGGAGTTGTGGTGCCATTCTGCTTGTACCTAAACCCCCTCACAATAGCATTTGATAAGGTAAGGAAAGCTAGGGTTTCATGTTTTTTCAGTTATTCTTGCTTATGATTGTACTGTTTTGTGTTTTTAAAAGCTTGTATGTTGCTGTGATGGTGTGAATACGGTATGGTATGTTTCCTGGCTGGATGTGGTGGTTGCACGCGTGAGAGTGGGTGAACCTCTGCTGAACTCGCCCAGGCGAGCTGGGTGGTCGCCTTAAATGAAAGCTCTTACTTAAGCAAGGAGCTCTCGCCTGAGCGAGAACAGCAACAGTTCACCCCTTCTCTGTTTCGAGGGCTCGCCTAAGCGAAGGTCACTCGCCTGAGCGAGATGGGCTAGCTTGAGCGAGACCTCAACATGCCCCCTATGTGCAATCTCGCCCAGACGAGAGTTGGTAGCTTGAGCGAGGGGTTTCCCTCGCCTAAGCGAGGGTTCCTCTCGCCTGAGCGAGAGCTCTTTAGCCTGAGCAAGATTGACAAAATTGATGGTATTTGTGGGTGTTTCACATGATTGGATGATATGTGCTTTAAACAATTTTAAGTGTGATGCCATATATGCTCTATATGATATATTGGGATCTGGAATTGATGAGTTTGGTATGATTTATCATATGGAACATGATTGAATGATTGGTTATACATATTGGCATGAGATTTGGTATGCATGATAAATTTGTGGTTTGGTTGGTGAGACATGACTATGGTATGGTTAGGACGTAATTCCATGAATCTCTTGGTGAGACCTCATGGTGGTGCCTCATGGTTAGGACGTAATTCAATAAATCTCTTGGTGAGATCTCATGGTGGTGCCTTATGGTTAGGACGTAATTCCATGAATCTCTTGGTAAGAGCTCATGGTGGTGCCTTAGGTAATGGATGTAATTTCACGAACCTCTTAGTAAGGTTTCGTGGTGGTGCCTCAATATATAATCAAGTAAGGATTGCATCCCGAAACTCTAAAGAATCAATTAGTCTCACGTAGAGCAGACTGATTCAAGTGGTGAGAGTAGTGGGAGGCCATTGTAAGACCCGAGGAATTTAAATAATTAAATAAATAATTATTTAATAAATGAGGGTGGTGGAAACCTTTATGACAATTAATGCTAACTGTCATGACGTGGAAAAGTACTAGCTCAAATGGTTGAGAGTACTTAGTGGTGTGAGATGACTTGGGTTCAAGTCCTATGTATGCCAATTGAGTGTTATATAATTTTATTACTTTCTAATGATGTGTTTTGGGCGTGATAAGTAAGTATATATTTTTGGATGTATAAATATTATCAAGAAACATGAATTGGCTTGATGGTTGTGCATGTGCTTGGTAATTGGGTGGTAGTGAGCTCAAACCTTGGCTTGAACAAAATAAATTTCTTTTTGTTAAAACCCATTTTGGCATGGATGTGAGGAGACGCAGAAACTCTAGGACGCAACTAGGAAGGGATGGAAACCATGCTTTAATAGTGAATTAATAGCCTTAAATTCTTTTTTTTAATGAATTTTCGTTTTACTACCGTTAACCCTAATTGAGGCATGAATAAGAGACCAAATAAGGGGAGAGAAGGGGTTTGGAGAGCCTATAGCTAATACGTGCTATGAGGAGAGGAAAATTAAGGCTAACAAACTTAGTGGTGAGTGAGAGGAGGAGTGGAATTGGAGAAGTTGGACAAAGGCTAATGGTGATCAAGGAGTAACTAGAAGAACTATCAAATTAAGCAAGGAATCCAGGTTAGGGGAGTTCCTTCATTTGTTTAAATTATGATTTTCTCGTAATCATGAATTGTATGGAATTATTGAAGTATGCATCTATGTTAATTGTGAGTTCTTTTCGCGTTTCTGGACTTTTTCCAGAAATCGCCAGGCGACATATGTGATTGAGCCCAATTTTCTGGGTTTCTCTATGAACCGCCTGGCGGCTGAGGGTGACCCGCTAGGCGACGCTTATTGCGTTTTCACATTTCTCGTTTTGGTTTGGTTTTTCAGTGATGTTGTGGTACTTGGGTTGGATTTTTTATTTGTACGTATATGATTGGCATGATGAATTATGATTTGCAATTACCTAATTGACGGAAATTGCATGAACTCGTGAATGGAATTGTGGGTTAGGGTTTATGCTGGGATTGGTGATAAATAAACATGAATTATGTCGATGATTGGTGCCCTAGTCTTACAGAATTGATGTTAATATGAATGATGTATGAACTTTGTATGATGTGTGCATATAGAATGATGTTAGCATGAAGGTGGGGACTGTATTTGGGATGTTTGGGTGCGATTCAGTGCAGGAAAAAGCTAGGCAGAACCCAGATATGCATGCACTGCCTAGCGGCGCATGAACGATTGCTAGGCGGCTTGACAATATAACCTGCTGCGTTGATTTTGTATGGGTGTCGTGTAATTGGGTATTTAATTAGTGAATTATTATGAATATGACTAAAATGGAACACGTAGATGAATGTGGCATGTTAGGGACTAAAGAAGTTAAAGAAAGCGAAAGTGGAAAGAGTGATATAAGGTAGTGGATGTATTTAAATGTTTGGTTGTATTTGATAAGCTATGTTTCAAAATGTATGGTGATTTGGTAGTAAGAGTGAGATGGATTTATATGAATTGGTATGGTTGGTATATTTTCCCTAGACATGGTCATTGTGGTGGTGGTCTTTTTGTTAAAGTACATGTGCAATATTGACTAAATTAGGGTGGCATGAGTTCATATAAATATTAGACTGTGTGACCATAAGACTTGGTGTATATTGAGTGTATGTGGCATGTTTAAAGTAGTAAATGAAGGAAAGTATGTGAGCATGATAATAATTGGGTTGGAGGTTGACTAAATATGTGCATTGTAAACTGGTTATAGAACTATGATTGGAAAACCATAGTTGTGCTATAATTTTGGGTGTTGTGCGATTGAGGTCCTTTAGGACCTGTTTTAAGTGCCAAAAACCAGTAGCATTGCGCTACTGGTATGGCGCCTGGCGGTACGAAGCGAGCCGCCAGGCGATAGAGTTCTAAAACAGTGGCAGTGTGAGAGGCCCGCTAGGCGGTCTAGAACCAGGTTTCGCCTAGCGACGCGAGAGGCGCGCCAGGCGGTTTGGGTACAAAGTTGGTGTGCGAGGGGATTTCTATACAGCTTTAGGTGATGTTTTTTATGTGATGCTTTGGTTGGGGGCCTAGTTACGAGTGTATCTTGTATTAGGGTAACACGTGGCCACTCTAGGTTGTAGCCTGGTGGTTTAGGAAGTCCAGTGGAGTGTGCGAGATCGTGACTCGTATGACGAGGTTTCAGATGATTGTCCTCTTCAGTACATCTGATAGAGTTTTGGTAGTCTGGGAACGACTACGGACTTATGGTCGTTTTGGGGAACTGCACTTGGCATTGCGGTGAGAGGCCGTGGCAAAATTCATTCCCACGTGTGGACTATTAGGTGGTGGCCTGTAGTCGGAGGGGCGAGGAGACACTCGTACAATAAAGATCGATCAATGAACTCACCAAAGTGTGTAGAAATAATGGACGTCTAAATTAAGGGTTGAAAATTGAGGAAATAAGGAAAAGGGAAAATGCTAACACGTGTTATAATCTTGAGATGTTATAAATATTGTCATATTTTAATTGTTTATTTAAATGAGCTCACTCTATTTGTGTGTGTTTGGCGATGATCATGTAACTTGTTACATGGGAGCAGATGTTGTTGCAGGTGAGCATGTGGATGGTTAGCGATGGAGTGGGGAACAACTATGAGAGTTTTAGTAGTTCTTTTTATAGTAGCTTTCCTTACGAAGGAATATGGACTATTTTTGTAATACTTTTATGGGTGGTTTAATTGTGTAATAATTAAACATTGCAGTTTATTTGTTATTGGTGCGTTAACTTTAAATTTTAAATTTTTCCTGCGTTTTGGGAATGAAGTGATTAATAAATGAGGTTATTTATATATTATTTTTTATCTTATTTATTTTAATAAGTAATTTTCGGCTAGGACGTTACAACCCAAATCTTTGGCAGAATAATGGCCTTAGATGTTTGAAGGCTAACCTTGTGCGTGGTACGGTGAAACCCATTGGCAATGGCTCTGCAGAGAAGTAGAGGCCACCACAAGTGCAATCATCCAATGAATCCAACTGATTATATGTATCCGGATAATTGAGTCTTAGAGTCTTGCTTGTTGGTTATCACATGCTTGGTTGATTTATGAATTCTTGACTTTTAAATTGTATGTCCACTGTATGATAAAAACCTTTTTACTTTAGCTTACCCTTTCTGTTTGCTTGTGTGTTCTGTGTGTGGTTTTCTTCTTTTGCGATAATCATCAATTTATTTATGTGAGCAGATGTGGGAACCCATAGTGATCATCAGGGTGAAGGAAACTCCGCTGCGTAGCTATTCTTAGGTTGGATTCCCTACTCCGAGTACTCTTTAAGGTTGTGGCCTATGTATTGTACCTACTCTATGAGCACATATTTTGGATGACTATCAAAACATTTATTCTTGTTCTTCTTTTGTTAATGGCATTGTGGTGTGCCTTAGTTTTACCTCCGCATGTTTTGGTTAATTTTAAGGAGTGACACTTGTGCTCCATGACAATTCTCTTTACGTTATATCCTATGTGATGTTTCATTTAATTAATCATATTTATTAAATGGGAAGTTACACATAATCTCTTTAGCAGTAAAATTAGATTTTAGATGAAGGTTAAAACTTTAAAAACTTTTAACACTGCTCGCACATAGTAACTTTTTTACATCTCAATAGTTTTTGGTACAATAAATTATACATCTTTATGAATGTTAAAATTGATAATATGTATTACATTGAATATATTATACCTTTAAATTCTTATAAATTGTAGTTCACTGTATTTAGGCACATATAGTTTTATGAATTAAGTATTTGAATCACAGTTATAGTTTGATGTTATCCATTTTGAATTTCTTATCATAAGTATTATTGTGGCACCTAACAAAATTCAATATGCAAAATCACTCTAACTTTTATTCTATTTATCATTATCCTATTTGTCAATCTATAGTTTCTTGCACCACATAGGTCCATTAATTAAGATAATTTAATTATCTTTTTTTGTTAATAAATATAAGGAGTGAAACAAATAACAATCTTAAAATGGTAATAACATGGAATAAACTCTTTTTGATAAACTAAGTAAATTTTACGTAAATGTGGAAATGAATGTGATACTCTCTACAAGAATAACGTAGAGCGGGGATGCTTGGGGATTTGATTTGAATTTTTACTTTAATTACTTTGTAACTCGGATTTTGTTTTCCCAGCTTTGAAAATGTAAACACTTGAAGTTTAAATTATATTTGTTATGAATGACGATTAAGAAGGATTTTACTTTCCTGCGTTTTGGGAAAGATTTAATTAAACATGACTTGTTATTCCTTTTATTTTATATTATTTAAAAATTAGTAAATCTGACTGGGATGTTACAATTTGCATGTTTTTTCTTACGCCGATTGGTGGGGACTTCATTTGTGCTCGTTTGAGGAAATTGTACTTAAGACACTCAGGTTCATTAACTCACCGCATAGGTTGTACTCAAGCATTCGATTATACCAAGGAATGGGGATGCCACTCAGGCCTGGTGTGTTATGAAGTATGTAGTACACAGTTGTTTGATTACGCTGAGGAGTTGGGATGGCACTCAGGCTCGATGTGCCATTAAATAGGTTAAACTAGGGCTTTCTGGAAATAAAATAAGAAAATTATTTTATATTTTATTAAAATGAAAGTGTGCCTTATTAAAACATTGTTATGTAAAAATCCAATGGGGCAAAATCCAAACAAAGGAAAATGAGTACACATATTTGGTACATTTAATTGTAACAAATTTTCACATGTGTGGTATTCGATGTACTAGAGAAAACTTTGTCATTGAGTTCTTCAACCTTGTAAGTGTTTTTTTTTAAGGTAATCCATGATATGGTAGGGTTCATCCTTGTTAGATGCTAGTTTTCCTTTCGTTTTATCTTTCTTGGCGTCATTGAGGTTTCACGATACTAAGTCTCCTTTAAGGAAGATGTGTTTTGTTGACAAAAAGAACAAGATGTACATATTGCTTCAGTAAAAAGTTTTTGGTGATGATGACTTATGAAGAAGTGTGAAAGACATTCATGAAAAAATGTTAAAGACTTAAAGAATGCTTGGATTCAAGAGATATATTGAAGACTTAAGATTTTAGTAGTTTAGTTGTTGAAGTATTATAATTTGTATTTCTTATTTAAAATAGTTAAATTAGTAGGGTAAGAGTCAAAAGGCATAACCCAAGTAGCAGAGCACTGAGAGAGTTTTGTTTTTACAAAACTCACTAGAATAATAGTAAAAAAAAGATTTTGTGGGATTCAAGAGTCTTGGTGTTGTTTTTTTGTTTTTTGAAAGTGTAATTTTGGTGGATTGTGTAAATCTTTTGAAATAGTGCAAATTCAGACTTAGTTTGCCTTGACTAAATGGATGTAGCTCAATTTTAAGTAAACCAATATAAAAATTTGTGTGCACATGTTTGATCTTTCTCTCTTTGATTGTTATTTGATAAAGAGTTTCAAGAAATATGTTTTTCGTAATCTTTGTATTTGTATTTGTGTGATTTGATATAATCAAAAGTTGTAACTCTGTCAGGTTGACTCTTAGTTTAATGAAATCAACCTGTTGACTCTGTTTTCAATCGATTGAAAATGCATGTTCCAAAAGTAATTATATACTGAGTTCTTGGTCATTCTGATTTAATCAAAAGTGTTTTAACCAATTTAAAAAGAACTAAAGTTTTCAAAAAGGTCAATTCAACCCCGCATTCTAAGCTAATTACTTCTTTTATTACTTACAATTAGTATCGGAGCGGGTTCTATTGAAAGATAGTCAAACTCTGAAACACCTTCTATAAAAGGAAGTTTGTTTTCACCCATTTTGAAGGCGTGCTATATATAGGACTATTGAGCCTAAAACATAGGATAAACATATTAACATATAACCATGTGTATATAATCTTTGGAAATATATCCATATATCTCGAATTCATTTTTGGAATAGTCCATATAAGTTATATAAGTTGATTTTGGGTCTCGAAATTTAAGGTGAGTACGTACAATTATGTTTTCTAAATCGATAAATTTTTTATTTCCAAAAAAAAAAATTGGAATTTGTTAATTTACATAAAAGAATGAAAAATATAATATTTGATAAAAATATTTTTCTTCTCCATTTTGAAATAGTTATAGTTTTAATCCTTACAAAGTTTTTGTTGATTTTAATTTTTATGAATTTGAAAAATATGTAATCTCAAACATTTGTAAGACCCATTTTATTTCCATTCCTTTTCTGCCCTAAGTTTTAAGGGCCTATCCTAAGCAGATGGGCCTAATGGTTCGCCCATAGGGTGCCAAGGCCCCTAAAGCAGTCAAGACTCCCATTTTGCTCTCACTTTGCCAAAAACAAGCCTTGAGTCCTTTCCTTTCCAGAACAGAAGCTCTGCTAGGGTTTAGAGCTCTGCCATCTTCAAGCTAGCTGAAATCCATTTTCTACTCCATGTAAGTATTTTTACTACCTCATACTGGTCCCTGTTAATCACTCTTCGTATTTCCAGTTAGTGTTTCGTGGTAACCCATTTCTTAGTTTCGTTCTGTTATTTCTTTCAACCCTTCAGTTCGTTCCTAGAGTTGTTGTGCTCTCCACGTTTAGTTGCCAAAGTCCCTTATTAGTCCCTTTCCAGGTGAGGGAAGTTAGGGTTTCGCATTTTAAGTTATATTTGATGAGTTCTGTTGGTTTTTTTCGTGACTTTGTATGCATGAGTGAAGTTTTGATGATATGAATATGGATTGTGTGTTTGGTGTGGTTGGATGAGTGATCTGTGCGTACGCAAACAGTAGAGGGTTCTGTTTTTCTCACCCAAGCGAGCTTGTCTCGCCTAAGCGAGATTAGAAGTACTCACCCATTTCTGCCTGCGCGAGCTGTCGCTCAAGCGACGAGCTCCAGCTTTTAGCGAGAGCACGTCTCGCTCAGGCGAGGCGGTCTCGCCTAAGCGAGAGTGCGTGACAGCGCCACTGTTCCTCTTTTCGACCCTCGCCTAGGCGAAGGGAGCTCGCCTGAGCGAGAGACTCTCTCGCCTGAGTGAGACTTGTAACATCCCTAAAAGATATTACTTAATTAAAATTTAAAAAAATATAAAAAGAAGTTTGAATGTCGCAACTTAATAAATTCCTATCGCGGGGATAAAACAAAATTTAATGTTCAATGCGACAATTATTCAATAATAGTAAAAGAAAATGATAATTCCAACGGTTATTACAAGTCTCAAAAAAAACTTTAAAACATGGTAAATCTCTAGCTCTAATTCCCCGCTAGTCCCTCTCTCCATCTCGAGTGTTAACAGCATTACTTGTATCATCAACTGCTCCCGTGTAATATTACACGATCATCATCAAGCACAAACAGAAAGGGTGAGCTCGACAATATAAGAAATCACATAAATTAAATAATATAAAACACCCAATCTTATTATCATAATTAGACCGTGATACATTCACAACCCCCTTCAATGCCTTTCAATCTTTAACATAGAACAGGGTTAGCCATGGACTCAGGATTCATGATGCTCACACGAACCTACCCGCTCCTGGTCCTGCCTCTACGAACCTCCCCGCTCGTAGTCCTACTCTACGGACCTGCCCGCCCGTAGTCCAACACATGTGATCCACCAGCTACGTACCTCCCCGCACGCAGTATCTCTCAATTGTGAGCACGGAACATACGAACCTACCTCGCTCATATCCTCACAGGAGAGTAAATGAGTATGAACCTCCCCGCTCATACCATCACATGTCAAACACCATCCATGAACCTACCCGCTCATGGCACAGCATCTCCTGATCCACGTTCGCATCAATGCGTACAAACAAGACCCACAAACTGCACCAAACTCGCTTGGGCTAGAAGCTTTGGCTTAAGCGACCAGGCCTGTCTCGCTCAAGATAAGCTTCCTCGCCTGAGCGAGCGTGCTACCAGAGTTACGTGCGAAGTTTCGCTTAGGCGAGTCTCTCCTCGTCTGGGCGAGATTACCCTTCGCCTAACACAAAAAATTCTCGCCTAGGTAGCGAGTTAAGCGCAACACAGAGTTAAACACGAGGTCTCGCTTAAGCGAGAACCTCTTGCCTGGGCGAAAAGCCTTGTCGCCCAAAACATCAACTTACTCGCCTACGCAAGGTGCCCAATACAGGGTCTCACACCCCTCGATATCTCGCTTAGGCGAGAGGTACTCGCCTGAGTGAGACAACTGGTCGCTCAAAAACCTGGGCACTCTGCCTAATCGAGTAGCTTGATTAGAAACATAAACACGACTCTGCAACACTCGCCTAGGCGAGCCTGGCTCGCCTGAGCGAGATTAGCAGATTGGTTCCCTGTTACGCACACACAAACGCACAAACCATGCCAAAAATCTCAACCCAAAATCGACAACCAAACTCTTCCATCATTCCAGAATTTCGAACCTGTTTTAGCCCCAAAATTTGACCCCCAAATAGTGCAATTAAACCATAATCACATACAGTACCCAAAAACCATAGTATTTTCGTATACTCTCACAAGGGTTTAGTCATATTATAACCAAACAATCAAGCAGCACCAATTCACAACATGTTGGCACGAAAAACTCATGGCAAAGGTACATAATTCATTGCATATTACAGATTACACAAAAATCTCCAACAATCATGTAAAAGAATGCAAAAGAGCTCCCCTAACCTGGAAATCCTTGGTTCTAATGGTTGCTCAACTTTGGCTTTATGGTACCCAAAAACCTTCCTTTTCTCTCCCAAAATAAAATGCAATTTTACTCACAATCCTCAACTCACCTTTTTCCCTCAAAGTTCGTGCTTCTTCCCTCTAATTGTGACTAATAAAAAGAAAGTGAAATTAGACTTAGTGATGGTTTGATTGCTACTCAAGGCCCATTACTTAGTGACTTTTCAGCCCCTCTTGGCCGCCCTTTCTGCTAGGGTTCTCTATGCCCTTTCACATGCAAGCCACAATGATATTAGCAAAAATAAAGGGATTAATTTCGTTTTAAGTAGGATTTGAACACACACCCCTGAAATTCCAAGATCAAAGCATAACCAATTCAACCAAATCATGTTTGTGTTAATTCCTCAAATTCTATAATTATGTTATCACTAAACATAATCCTGCATATTAAAATTAATATAACTCAAAGAACACACAAATAACATTTATACCTAGGACTCGAACCCGAGTCCTTTCACACAATAAAGTACTCTCAACCATTTGAGCTAGTATTATTCCACGTCACAACAATTAGCATTAAATAATTATTATTAAAGGCTTCTACTACCCGCATTTATTAAATAATTATTAATTTAATTATTTAAATTTCTCAGGTCTTACAAGACTCTTTTGCCTGAGCGAGGGGCTGGGCAAGAATGCACCAGGTTCTATTCCCTCTATTGTCCTTGTATGGTCGCTATATTTTTGGGTGGTTTGATCTATTTAAGGCATGAAATACATAACGTGTATGTATGGGATTGGTTCATGGATTGAACATGATGAGTTTGGTAAGTATTTGATATGAGATATGGAATGATTCATAGGTAAGAAATGATGAATTTTGGCATGGTATTGGCATGAGGTAAAATTCTATATTCATGAATTTGGGAAGGATGAGTTGTTATTGATTCAACAAGGAATATGAATGAGGAATGGTTATGAAGGTGGGCATGAGATTTATATGTGTAATAAATATTACTTGATTGATTGAGTATGATTGGTATGTGGTCAGTGCGTAATTCCATGAGCCTCTAGGCAAGACCTCATGGTCGTGCTTCAGTGGTTGGGATGTAATTCCATGACCCTTGTTAGTGAGAATTCATGGTGGTGCCTCATCTATATAATTTGGTAAGGATTCAAGGTAAGGTTGCATTCTGACGCTCTAAGGAGTTAGTTAGTCTCACATAGAGCGGACTAGCTCTTGTGGTGAGAGTAGCAGGAGGCTTGAAACTCATTAAGGGTTAACCTTGTGTGTGGGGGATTGAGACATTGTAACACTTGTAACACATAGCTTGGGGGTGAGTAGAGAAATTCACCACAAGTGCAAGCATCCGCTGAATCCGACTAAATTATACGTATTCAGATGAGTCGTGTCGAGTCTTAGTGTATTGTTTGAAAGGTCATAACATGCTTGGATGATGTATGTACAATTGACTGTGAAAGTGTATCTGATTGCATGATAAAACCATTTTTGGCTCTAGCTTATCCTTCTGTTATTTGTTATATGTTCTGTTGTGTGGTTCTCTCTTTTTGCGATGATCATTAACTTGTTGATGTGAGCAGATGCGAGGAACACTCGTGGTCAACAGGGAAGGGATGATTCCGCTGCATAGTCTACCTGGATTGGACTTCTTTTATTTGGGCTTTTTCTTAAGGCTATGGCCCATGTACTATTTTGGCTTTTGGTGTATTATCAACTATTGTTATGTGCTCGTCTTATTTCTGTATTTGGCATCGTGGTGTGCCTAGTTTCTCTTTTGTCTCCGTTTGAACAACTGTATGGAGTGAGGTTTATAATCCAGGACCGCGCCATTATATTTTTGGGTGATACCTCTTTAATTTGGATTATAAATTAAATGGAGTGTTACAAGTACGTACAATTATGTTTTCTAAATCGATACTTTTTATTTCCAAAAAAAATTGGAATTTGTTAATTTACATAAAAGAGCGAAGAATATAAAGTTTGATAAAAATATTTTTCTTCTCCATTTTGAAATAGTTATAGTTTTAATCCTTACAAAGTTTTTGTTGATTTTAACTTTTATGAATTTGAAAAATATGTAATCTCAAACAATGGTATTTAATTACTTTTGGCAATGGCGCGTCAATATACAAAACTTTGTGTAATAATGACAGCATAGAAAAGTTTATACTATAAAATTACAAATCACCATAATTCAGGTTTTGAAAATAATTATTATAAAAATAAGCATTTTATACGGGACGATTTATGATGAACGGATTGTATATATTTTTCAATATTAATATAATTAAACTAAGTCCTTTAGATATTATTATTTCAAAGAAATAAATTTTATAGAACTAAAACTAACAAAAAAAAAATGCTAAAAAACTATAATGGAACCATGCTTATAAAATTTTAAAAACAATTGATCCTTTTTATTTTCAATCAACGGTCAACAACCAAAATTTCTGAAAGAAGAATGGTAAAGAGTCTCACAATTAACAATAAAGCTAAATTTTATCGGTGAAATTAGTTCTTAAATATAAGAAAAATAATTTCTAAAAATCGATATCATCAATCAATTTAATCTTCGAAATTATAATGAACATTTAGATAATAAGAAAATAAATAAAAAAATGGATAAAAATTGAGAACAGGGAAATTGATTATATCTAAAAGTATTTATAGAAAAATTATTTGAATTAATTAATAATTTATAATAAATTATTTTAGTATTTTATTAGGTTTATGGAGGAACAAGGATGATAAAAGAGGTTAGAATAATTGAGGGAGAAAAATAGAAGAGAAGGGAGAAAGGTTGAGTGTTTGACCCTGATGTTAGAGCTTCTGGAAGTCGTGAATAATTGAAGTTGACGGCGTCATTTGAAAGGCACCCATGGTCATGTCTATCATCGCTTCGCGGAAGCAGCGTCGCACATTCCTCTCCGTCACCGTGACGTCATCATTCGGGTGTCACACTTTTGTTTCTTTTATTGTGGGGACGACTGGGTTAGGTGAATGCCATCGGGATCCGAGACTCCTTCAGAAAAGAAAATGCTCTTCGAATGCTAAATGATTTTCTAAAAAATTTAAACAATATTAAAAAGAGATCTAACCATACTTTTGTTATCATAATTTGACATAATTGCCTTTCACTCTTTAAAATAATTATACAAATTATTTAACAAGAAATTTTAGTGAAAAGAAAAAGTAATTAGTTATTATAATAAATAATTTCGATACTAATTTATAAACTAAAAATTATTAATAACTAAAATAGTTTTTAAATTGATCATTATAACAAATTAGTCTTTAAATTGGTCACTACTTTTAATTATGAAGATTTTGGCTATCAAAAAAATTTGTCTTTAAATGAGTTATTATTAGAGACCAATTCCTTTAGTAGCGAAAAATTAGGTAGTTAATGTTAGTAACTAATTTAGAGATCAATTTACTATAGTGACTATTTAAAAACTAGTTTAGAAACTATTTTAATTACAATAATTTTTAGTTTATAAATTAGTATCTAAATTAGTTATTATAGTGACTAATTATTTTTTGTCACTAAAATTGGTCATTATTTAAAGATTTTCTTGTAGTATTCTTTCAAAATGGTCTATTTTTTCTTACTGCTTAATTAATGAAGAAAATGATTTTACACTTTCACATGTCGGATTAAATCTTTGAAAATAAACTTATATCTCATTTTCTTGTTTAATTGGTTTATATGATAAAATTTAATATTTTTTCCATGTTAAGTTAGAAAACTCAGTCAATACCTACAATACAGAAAAAATTAGAACAAACTAAAATGAGAAAAAATGTTAATGTTGTTAGATAAGAAAATTAAAGAAAACTAAAAATCAGAAATTCAAAAGTTCAAACATCCTACTTAAACTGCACATTGCCATCAATGTGGCAATGGAGCAAAAAGGAATAGCAAATTCATTCATAATAGTACCATAAGCAAATTTATTCAAGGTCTGAAACCATTGGTTCAATGAGATTAACCTTATTATATCTATTATAGTATATTGTCCTTCTTGATAAATCTTCAATCCATGGTCATTGAGCTTGAAAGTAGTGTCATTGTTCACTTTTCTTATCTGTACAACTCCATCTCGAAAAACATTGACCACTAGATCTAAATTTCCCTACTTTGAGCTTCATTTTTGAATTATACAACAACACCTTCTGACTTATGGTAAATTCTTTTATAGGTTAAGTATATTTTTAGTCTTTGAACTTTGACCTAAAATTGGAATTCGTCCCTATTCAAAAATTTGATATATTTTGGTCCCTAAACTTTAAAAATAAATGAATATAGTCTTTGTAACCCAATTACGTTAACTTTTTTTTTACGTTTCAAATGCGTTTCATGTTAGTATTGAAGTTGTTTACATCGTTTAACACATTCCCGGTTCCATATCTGCTGGGAAATGCGTTCGACACCTCAAAAAAAGTTAATGTAATTGGGTTAAAAGGACTATATTCATTCATTTCTAAAGTTTAGGAACCAAAACGTATGGAAGTTTTAGACAGGGACGAATTCCAATTTTGGGTCAAAATTCAGGAACTAAAAACATACTTAACACTTCTTTTCTCGTCAGCTTCATGTCATGAAATCTCTTTACTTTTTCCTAGTAAATTCTGGAATTGTCATAATCTTTTAGTTTAACTTCTTCTAATTCTTGTAACAGAAGCTTTCTATTCCTTCCAATTATGTCTAAATCCAAATTGCATTTTTTCACTACCGATAAAGTTTTATGTTCAATTTCAACATGCAAGTGACATGAATTACCCAAAACAATTCTGAATTGTGACATTCCTAATGGTGTTCTATAAGCAATCCTTTGTGCCCAAAGAGCATCACCTAAGAAATTGCTCCAATCTTTCCTTTCAGACTGGACTAGTTTAAACAACAACTTCTTCACTTCTTTGTTGAACACCTTTGTTTGTCCATTGGTTTTAGGGTGGTATGGAGTAGACACCTTGTGTGAAACACCATATTTATGGAACATCCATAGTTTTATTGTAGAAGTGGTTGCCTTGGCCATTTATCACAACTTTCGATACTCCAAACCTGTTGAAGATGTTAGTATTAAGAAACTCTAAAATTGTTTTAGCGTCATTGTATTTGGTAGCTTTTGTTTCAACTCACCTTGAAACATAACCTACTACTAATAAAATGTAATAATGACCAGAAGATATAAGTAATGGTCCAATGAAATCAATGCCTTAAACACCAAATATCTTACATATTATTATATTTTGTTTGGGCATTTCATTTCTCCTAGTTATGTTTTCACCAGCCCTTTCACATCTCTCACATTTGTTTACATATTCATTCATGAATCCTTGAACAATGTTGGCTAATAAAATTCACAATCAAGCACCCTCCTAGATGTTATTTTAGGGTCAAAATGTCCTCCAACAGTAGAGTCATGACAAATATCCAAAATCTTCTCATTATTTGATAACTACAAGACTTCCACAAATATGGATCGTCCCAAATATAAAACATAACATTTGATTTTAGTTTATTAAATTTGCGTCTAGATGCATTCAAAGGTAAACAATTAAAAGCTAGAAAATTTACCAAGTTTGCAAACCATGGTTTATGTTGTGTAATATGTGCAAAATTTATAAACTTATATGGAAACTTCTAAGTAATTGGGATTGGTAAGACTTACTCTCAATTTTGCTCAAGTGGACAGCAACTTGGTTGAACAACCCTCTTTTGTCCTTGATTTCCACATTAAAGTCTTGTATTAACAACAACCACCTCATTAACTTTGGTTTTAACTAAGCTTTCTTTAACAAAATCTTAAGAGCAACATACTTAGTGAATATGGTTGTTTTACAGCCAAAAACGATATGACTAAAACTTGTCTAGGGCAAAAACAACGGATAATAACTCTTTCTCTTTAGTGGTGTAATTGACTTGAGCTGAATCTAATGTCCCGGATGCATATGCAATCACTATTGGAAAATTATCTATTCTTTGAGTCAAAACAACTTCCAAAGCTAAGTTAAAGCATCACACATGATTTCAAAAGGTAACTCCCAATTAGGAGCTTGAAGCACATGTGTAGTGATGAAATTGGTCTTTAATTCATCAAATGCATTTGGCTTAAACATTAATTTGATCCCTATTTTCATTGAGTTTGTTCAATTCAGTCCTAATTGTAAGACCAACGAGGAAAATAATTAGAATCTTTGCCAACAAAGTGGTAGAACATGGAAATGGCTAAAAAAAAGAAATATTTTATGAAGTATAATGCAAGTGAAGTATACCGTAGTTGGTTGAGAGCCTTGGGATAAAGGTTGAGGGTTATGTGAATGCATTGCTTCCTCAAGCTTTAATTGAACCATTGTTTTTTTCATCTCTAGCTTTGTAAATTTTTATGTCATCTTGAAACATAAACTTCTCCTTACTCAGACCTTCAAACAATGCGTATAAGTATTTAAATTAAATTTATTGAAGTCTAGTTTCCAACAGAAAAATAATAAGCTCATTTGGACATCGGTGGAAAGAGTAATAAATAAAACAGTGAGCAGACACCGGAGTAGTAAGTTTTTGTGGACGCTAGAAACATTCTATTTTTCGAAGATGAATTGCAAATAGCCTAGAGCTCCAAAAATAATGTATTAGTAGTCAAATTAAAGATATTGAAGTCAGTAGTCAAATTAAAGATATTGAAGTCTACTTTTCAACCAGAAAATAATCAACTCAATTGGACATCTGTAGAAAACATTATGAGTAAAACAATAACAGATGTCGGTGTGTTTTTGACGTTGGCATTGATTTACAAATCTATTTGGAATTTTCCAAATTAAACTGCAACTTTTGAAGAACTTCAAAATGTATGTCTAGTAACCAAATTAAAGATAATTGAATCTAGAATCTAAGAACAAAAGAATCAAATCATTTGGAGATTTTTGGAAAAAGTTATAAGAAAAAAAATAGTAAGAAAAGGTTAGCGCTACCAAAATGCAATCTTAACTAACTTTCATTATATCATATTGCTTGTAATTTTCACTCTGTGACATTGCTTGTAAGATTGAGTTTTCATTGCGTGATTGATGTTATGGAATGTGAATTTCGTGAAGTTGGTTTGTGATACATGACTTTGAGTTAGTGTGTAAGACCCGGGATAAATAAATAAATAAATATTTATTTAATAAATGCGAGGGCGGGAATCTCTAAGTTAAATAATATGGAGAGAGAAGACAAGGAAAAATACTAGCTCAAGTGTTTGAGGGTACTTGATTATATGAAAGGTGTTGGGTTCAAGTCTTGTATATGACATTATAGTGTTAATAAATTATTTAATTTGTTTTGTGTGGGGATAAGATCACGTGACTTAATGTATAAGGGAGAATTAATAAGACTAATAATGGATGAAAAGGAGGAGAGTGGTACTCTTCGGAAGGCATTTTCGTGTGGCTACCAAAAGGGAGTTTTAGAACCCTAAAAACAGAACTTAGGAGAGTGTTGGAAGGCTGGAAGGAGTGCCCAATGATGGTGCTCAAATGGGAGATCAATTATGGTGTAAGGAAGGATTCTAAGAGTACTTTTGGAGCCAAAATTCCAGGTTAGGGGAGCTGCCATTTTCTTGTTTTAATGATATTATATACAATTGTGTTATATATTGATGCATGAAAGCTTTCTCTTGAATCAAATTCTTATATTGTTTAGAGAATGTGGTCTTAGAGAAAGTATGTATGGATGCTTGTGGTTTCTATTCTATTGAGTATTCTATGTGATTTCATCACTACTATGATTATTATGATTCTTCTTTTTTGACTTGTTGTGATGTTCAGAGTTTTTCTCCTAAATGCGGCACAATTATTATTATAATTATTATTTTATTTTATTTTATTATTATTACTATTATTATTATTATAATTATTATTTTTATTATATATATATATATATATTATTACTAGTTATTATTATTATTATTAATATTTTATTTACTATTATTATTAACATTTTATTATTATTATTATTATTATTATTATTTTTACTATTATTATTGTTATTATTATAATTATTATTATTTTATTATTATTATTATTATAATTATTTTTACTATTATTGTTATTGTTATTATTATAATTATTATTTTATTATTATTATTATTTATATTATTATTATTATTTATATATTATTATTAGTTGTTATTATTATTATTTTTATTATTATTACTATTATTATTAATATTATTATTATTATTATTCTTATTATTTCATTTTACTATTATTATTATTAATATTTTATTATTATTATTATTATTATTATTATTATTATTATTATTAGGTTAAAATACTCCATTGGTCCATGTTCTTGTTGAAAAATCTCAAATAGGTCCTAAGATTTTTTTTAGTCTCAATTAGGTCAACGATGTTAAGGATATGCCACATGTCAACTTCTCATTTTTTTTAATTGTTTAATTTTTTTTATTTTTATTTTTTAATTTTGTTTTAATTTTTTTAATTTTTTTAATTTTTTTTTTGAAAATTATTCATGTCATGTGTCACATCAATATTGTGCCACGTGTCAAGTCAGTAAGGTGACACGTATCAAGTCATTGTTTGAATCTTAATTTAGTCCATATATTTATTATTTTAATTATATTTCAGTCCATTTTTTTTAATTTTCAATTTCATCCTCTTCAAATTGAGATCAAATTTAACTTTTATATAAATTTTATAATGATATTTTTATTAAACATTTTAATAATATTAAGTTTATTTTATATTTTGTTTTAAAATTTTAAAATATTTATTTTAA
>Ga0099822_1003701_pt1 | contig 19694 bp, 8 predicted proteins | sample CowpeawhiteBW_FD_76839 | JGI IMG/M metagenome (GOLD analysis project Ga0099822, IMG submission 76839) | Root nodule microbial communities of legume samples collected from California USA - Cow pea white BW | ecosystem: Host-associated > Plants > Roots > Nodule | place: USA: California | collected...
CGTTTCAGAAAACAAAAATAAATAAAACCCTAAACGGAATGTGTATTCCGTTTCATCTACCTAGGAAACGGCTTTCACAAACCGTTTTAGTAAAAAAAAAAATCCTAAACGGAATGTGTATTCTGTGTGATCTACCTAAACGGCATGTGTTCCCTTTCACGAATGTTACAAACGCATCAGTGAAATATAAAAAACAAGACATGGATCGGTGAAATATCGCTAAAATCAATTACAACATACACACTTAACTGCGCAAATGGAGAAGATGGGGTTGCACGAAAACAGGAGCCTGCGTGTCGCTGCTAGGAGAAGAACAGCGGAGAAGAACACTAACAGCGGGAGAAGAAGGATGGGGAGAAAAAAGATGAGGAGTGTGTGGAGGTGGGGAGGGTGCGTGGGAAGAAGTGGAGGGATAAAAGAGGTCAAAGATTCTTGGGGGTGCAGGCTGGAGCAGGGAATCTATTTTATTTGGGGGTTGCAGTGTATGGTTTTCGGGGGTGAAGAGATACGCGGTGAATGGCTTCACAGTAACTGATTTTTTTTACCATGGACAAACGTGGAAATAATTTAGGTTTTGGGGTACAGGAAAAATCATTGGAGGTGTAGGAAGAAGCTCCCTTGGATGTTTTGCGCTGGCCTACGATGTCATATAAAAAGAGTGCACTTCTTTTACACGATTTAAAGTGATTTATTATTGCAAAACAAGATTCACTAACGAGCACTGTGGATTCATATAAGAATTTAACAATTCTGATAATTTTATCAGATCATTTTTACCAAAAAAATGTAGAATCTTAAAAATTAAATGACCAAAATTTAAATAAACTAGAAAAGATGGCTTATACGACAAGTTCTTGCCATTGATTAATAGTAAATTTCCTCACACCATTTGGCGCAGAGCATCAACAAATGCATCCTTTAAGAAAGGGTTTGAAGCTGCTACTCGCTGAGATGTTATGTCAAAATCTGCACCAGACCTGAAGCAAGCGAAACACCGGATGATGACGTAAGAATGAAATATTTCCAACATATCTGCAACTGTGTTTGATAGCACAACTACTACGAGTCCTAAAGCTACTATTGAATTGGACTCTCACATTGAGACTAAACCTAAGAGGAATGTGGGCAAACCAATCAGCTACAGACACTACAATCCCTTGGGTTCTTTTATTACAACTATAACAGATTCTAGTTTTATTTATTCTGCAATTCTGTGATGTCATGTTACTGCAATTTTTTTTTATTCCATTTCCTTTACTTGAGGGCATCCCAATGACCTGTATTGAGAGTCCAGCCAATTATTACTTTGATATGAATAAGAGGAGAAGAATTCTGAATCGTTTATTATTTTCTTTGTTTGGATGTTCTCCCAGTTATCTTCGAATTCGAAGAATATTAGTTTCCCTATCAGTATTATAGCTTTCCAAAGTGCTAGTAAGTCCTGTTAACTGTCTCTACAATACAATATGTCACAATGCATGTCCGTCTAACAATGTCAGCATAACTGTCCACAAGATGAAGATGCTTGCGAAGAACCAAATGGACTATGTACCTAACCGGGCAGAGACTATCTAGAAGTTACTACTTGTCTCTTCATGAAGAATAAGGATATCTAATCAAAGTTACTTACGGATCAAACACAACTCCTCCAGCTTCTCTAACAATGACAGCACCACCTGCCACATCCCTGAAAAAGAAAGAGACCTTGTGAATCACAATACCACATTCCCCAACATTAATGTAGTACGAGATATTCATACCAAGGACCACCAAAGCCAAGTTCAAAAAATATGTCCAGTCTTCCACATGCAATTCCACAAAGATTCAGAGCGCAGGAGCCACTCATTCGAAGAGATCTCACCTGACATAGAAAAGGTGTTACAGCAGAAACATTAATATCACCTTATAGTACAGTAGATTACATGGAAAATCCCAGCTTTACCTTGAAAAGCAAGCTTTTAATCCTATTGGTAGATTCATCTAATGTTTCTTTGTCACGTTTTGTTCCAGCCTGCTCTTTCAGAAGAGAAGAAAAATGAGTTTCAAATTTATCTTGATTCAAAAGGCACAATATTTATGAATCTGATCAATAATATCAGTGTTCCAAGTTAGAGTAAGATAACCTTACTAACCAAAAAGGAAAGATTTGTAGTAAATAAGCAGAATAATGTGAGTAAAACACAAAAAACTCACTGGGGATACAACCTAAAACAGACTTCATAATCACAAGTTACAATTTGCTAAATGATCACATTGATCTTTTGGGACGTTTGCACAAGTGCACAGAGGGAATGGAAAACACTTCATTGATGCAAAAAATATGTGAAAAAATATATAATAATGGATTTCACGCCATAAACTATAACAAGCTTGACTTACCTCAGTTGCAAGAAGAGCGCTAATCAGTTCAGTTTGTGAAGATACTGTGAAATTTCAAGGCATCAGCATAACATTTAAATTAACAACAATCAATAAAAAACAATAAACAACAAATGACACACCTTTTATAGGATCCCCATTTAAAAAGGCACCCTTTCCACGGATTCCAGTAAAAAGCTGCATACAACAATCCAAAATTTTAGTTTGTATACTATGCGACAGAGGAAAATTAATTAAAAATACTACAAAGTAAAAAATGTCATACCATTAAGGCTAATTTACAGATATATTAAAGTCTCATGTTCCTGAATGAATTAAGTCAATGTCTACTCTCAAGCATGTCTTCTATAACATTAAGGATACAAAAAAGAAAACAACAGAACAATATTACCCTGTTTCTACATTTGGACAGTATCCCAGAACCAATGAGATAAAACAACACATGCAGAATTTCACATTGTATAAATTTTGTAATATTTCTAACGGAAATTTTAATTGTTTTATAGTCGGTCACTTGTAAATATCCGCAAAAGAGAAGATTTCTCACCTCATTAATAATTGGATTGTATACAACGCCAATTGTAGGAATTTTTCCAATTGTGAGACCAATGGAGACACAAACGAAGGGGAACCTGCACATAGTAGAATTCCAGTCAAGTAATATGGATATATTAGTGTATCACAAATCCACTGTCAGCTTAAACATCAGAGTTGATTATTACCCATGCACAAAGTTAGTAGTTCCATCCAGGGGATCAACTATCCATGTGGGTTCATCTGTAAGTTCGGAAGTGCCATAGGCAGCTGTGGTTTCTTCACCAATGAACTAAGACACCAATTTCAAAGAACTTAAAGGAAAATTACACAGGCAAAAAAGAGAAAATAGTAACTCATCTTAAACTTGATTAATGAATATATGTACAGTTCAACCTTGTGAGTGGGATAGAGCTGTTTGAGATGATTAAATATGAGCTCTTCACATGCTTTATCGGTTTCTGTGACCAAATCAACCTGTGCATCATGCAAAATAGAAAAAGACAGTAAGCAAATGAGATATTGAGCAAGTTTATTATTGTACTTATTATGTTTTTAAAATAAGTGATTATTTTTATAAATTAAACAGCTTTCTACCTTTTCATGTTTGTCTAATCAGCTTATTTAAAAATAAGCAAATCTTATGCTCTTCTTAAATAGACGATTTTTTTTAATTGATCATTTCAAAGACACTTACTTTAAGTTTAAACAAATTGACCCATAATCTTTCATCATTTTTTGCCATGATAATGCCCATAACACTTAATTAAATTTCAATCTGAACTTCTTTACAAGAACATAGGACAGGTACACCAAACTTCTCACTTAATTTTCTCCTATAGTCCTTCATATCCCACCTTTTTGGGCTTGGTCAGTCTTGGTTGCTTAGACATAGATAAGCATTAAAAATTAAAATCCACAAAACCAGAAGTGAAACTTTTGGTTCCTATTTAAGATGATAATTTTACCTTGATCCATTCATGGAAAAAAAAAAAGTTTTCGAATCAGTCCATATGGATAAAATTTTCAGTTCACTCACCGCCATCTACAACTGTTATAACCTCATCTAATCATCCCTCATGGCTAGAACAGACTATGACGTTATGTCAACATGCGTACGACTAGATGTGTTAAGATTTTGGTCCCTACACAACTATTTTCAACTTGTGTTTGTACATAAAAAAGAAAATCATATTCATCACTATATGTGAAATCGTTCACTCTTTGCCATCAATACTAGTGATAATCTAAACAAAATTCCTATTGCTTTCTACCTAGCTCGAGAATAGAATGAAGAAAGCAAAAGTGGAATGCTAAATGATAAACTCTAATACAATCATAAAATATGTCTCACCCCGGGCATGAAAATAAGACCTGATGAAACAAAAGTAGGGTGGCAAAACCAACCCACCATTTCCATGTTCCCCACTCAAACACTTCCTTACTCTCACCCCCTTTGATAATCAAGACTGAAGATCAGTTTCGCATTCTTTAATTCTTGCTTTCCATATCTTAATGATAATCCCTCAGGCCCAGTTGTCAAATAGGGATTCAAATCATAAATTGAAAGAATTATTTCTGAATCATGAACTGTCACAAGTGGAAATAACACAAGGGCAACTCAGGAAATGGACAAAGATAAGAATATTCTGTTATGGAGAATGGACAAATGTCAAACCACCCTGTGGTTGTGGGCAGTAAAAAAAATGCAAAGATGAGGATGGCAAATTCATGCATGCGGATTATGTGTGAGGTAGCAATTAGTTATATAGTATCTGAGAGGAGGGGAGAAAGTTATGGTATTGTTGCATTTTTGTTTCTTCTCTCTATTGTCTCTGTAGTTGCTATTGCTGAATAGCAACCTTTTACTCCATTGACCCGCCGCTACAATAATACAGAGCTTTAACTGTAAAACGCCATTGTTCATTAATTCATTATTTCACTGCTTTAGTGATTCTTACACGAACCAAATTGAGTAAAGAATAGTAAGATTCATAATCAATAACTAAAATTATATATATATATATATATATATATATATATATAGAGAGAGAGAGAGAGAGAGAGATAAATAGATCTATATAGCAAGAAAAAACATTAACAAAAAACTAAAAAGCATTGATCTAAGAGTGTTTCACATAAAGAAACAAACAATAAAAACATCTATATATTGTCATTTTAAAGTCGAACAAGTCGTTGCATACCTAATAAAGTGAATTGTAAACTTCAAAAGAAATCATAATTCACAAATAATAGTCAAAATGAACATCAAAATAAACTAAGGGCTAGGAGGGACGCTTCCACGCTGGCTTCATGTGATAACTCAAAATCCCCTTCTCATGGTGGCTTCACAAAATAACAAACTCTTTATTTTGACTCATTTTTAACCCTTCCGGCACACACAGCCAGAAATCACAGAGTGCTCACACAGGGCTCAGCAAAAAAATAGAGATAACAACAGCAACAAAATACAAGAGTTAGACGTAGGGCACCATTGGCCTGGCAGGACCTTTAATAATGAATACAAGCGACAAAAAGAAAATGCTCGGATACACAGAATATGCAAATCATCTTCAGTGTGTGGGGGGCTAGACACAATCGAATTGATTATGAATTGACACCGGGTGAACCATGGCCCCCAGTTTGAGTTTATTGACAGGTGAATGCACCTTGGATTGTGATAACAACGATATGCCTAAATGAGTTGAGTGCATAATAATCAATGGTTGTCTAAAATGTAAGAGAAAGGTATCACATAAGGATTGTCTGAAGTATTGTCTCTTGAATACTTATACTATTTCATTCGAAATCAAATCTAAAGTTTGTGATGTGAACTAGAGTATAAAGACGCAAGAAAGAATGAGAAACAAAATGTTGTGTAAATAGTTGCAACACGGAAAGAAGAAAAGCACTAACACAAAAATAAACAAATATATGACAGGCAGATTGTCTCGCAAATTAAGAAATGAATACATTATAGAATAACTCCCAAAGAATGGCCCGTGTTAAGACTATATTCAAATCCAGGCTTAAAAATTGTTCGCAATTGCAGCCGCAATGTCAAGCCTTGCAATTGCAGTTGTGGGCCCACCGGCTGCAATTTCACAACATTCAGAGTCATGAAAAAACAGCAACTGTGACTGCAATCCGAATTTAAAACCTTCACTGAAACCATAGGGTTTCAGGTAGAGAAGATGAAAAGGCAGATAAACGAGACTGCAGAGCCTAAAACAGACTTAAAACTTCATGTGTTGTTATACATTACAATGTGATGATAAAACATTAGCTATGATTCTTTCTCATAAGTTTCTCATAAACAGGGAAATTTTGAAATAAATAATATCTCATTAATTAATTCGGTTTATGCATAAATCAAACCGACCCGCATAGTGTTGGCGTGGAAGGGAATGAAGCGAGAAAGGTAAAAGAAAAGAGAGTACACAACGGAGAGAACGCAAACAAACCTGTCCTTTGTGTTCCACGTGTTTGGTCTGGTAGAACCCTTTTCGAATAATCTGGAAACCATGCGCGTACAATAGAGTAAGATACAAGAGATACACAAACGCGTAGAGAGAAATGAACGGAACGAGAAACGAATCAATGGAGAGATTTTAGAATGGAAATGAAGTGACCTCGCCAGCTTTCTGAGCCGCGTGAACCGCAGATGCGAGGAATTCCGAGAGCGAATCTACAGTCCAATTTCAGTGAGCAGAGTTTGCAATAAATAACAATTAAGTGTAAGAAAAATATAGATAATATATTGGATGGTACAAATACCATTGTCAATGTCAACCATTTTCTTCTTCAATTGTTGTCTGCGATAGACAGAGACTGAGAGTGAAGAAGGTGGCGAAATGAGATGATGTAGTAGAGCCTGTGCTTTTGTTCTTGAGCTCGTTTTTGCATGTGCTATCCAGCGTTCACTACACAACAACCACACCACCACCCACGACCAATCGCACTTTTTCAATAACTAAAATCATTTTCATGATTTTTGTTAATCTTCTATTTCCTTTAAAGCTGAACTTTTATTACCAGAGTAGTCTTCAATTTCTTTTTGAAACTGAAATTTTAAAACTATGTAAAAGGTTTTAAATTCTCATTCAGACGATCTTTGGGTCATGATCAAATGAGTTTAACTCAAATAATTACTTAAAAGTTTAACTTTTTAATAATATGTCGATGCACAAATAGAGAGATTTCTGACGTCATTACTTCAGGCATATTCAATATTCGAATTGCAGATAGGGAACTCAAAAAGAATCTCAATGAACACTTTAATTTTTTTAATTTGTTTGTCAAAAAATGTAAAAATTGCCCTGAATAAAGTGAAACAAATCTAGATAATTCTGAAGACAGTGTAATGAAAAGGTGATTTTAGAATCTAAACAATTATTGGTAAAGTAACAGTAGTGAAAGGCATACGGAATATGCCGGAGATTATCCTGATGCTTTGATTTGGTTTTGTGCCACACACTTTTCAATGTTTTAGGTTCCCTGGATGTGTCCAAATAGGTACCAAACATGTACCTGAATCAGGGGATGTGATTAGTACCCTTATCAAGCTATTCTCTTATTGGTTTGTAAAAGCCTCCTCTCAAGTATGAGCCACAAATGAAGAGACCCACACCCACTCTGAATGCTGTTGCAAAAATAGGGAAAAAAGGCAAATCAATGTATAGTGTATTTGATGTGGAGCTGAAGAAGTTGACTGCTACCTCTTCATTTTTTGGGAGTTTAGGTTGGAAATTGCTTTATTTGAAATGAATTAGCATTAAGAAAACAACTCAATGAAACCTGTGGAGAGTGCAAACTGCAGACACCCAAACCTTTCAACTACAATGCTAATGATGAAGTGATGCGTGCACCACCCTATCCCCTACCACTCACTCAACTTCCTTAGATCATATCATTACCTCAATTATTTTACAAAATAACATGAATCTATCCAGCTCAATTATTTCACAAAATAACATGTAACTAGGTAACTCATCAATCTATTTTTCCTTTTAAATTTCATGTTGAAATTAGCACTACTACACAATTTTAATTCGTTTAGAAGTTGTATTTTAAAACACAAGGTTAAGTTTGTTTTTTTCAAATTTTGGGCACACTTGTACTTCCAAACATAACTTTAATATTTTTATTTTACACTATAACTATACCTACATATACAATTTTGACTCTTTAAAGTTAAACTAGAATTATGTTTGTAAACAATATTTTAGTGAAATTAACAACATTCAGGCTGTGCTTACAAACACATTCACCATATTTTAGAAAGAAAACTAAAATTTTGACTTTTCAAAAATTTTAAAAAGTAATACTAGAATCTTGCTACAAAACCAAACTTCAACCTAAAAAGAAATAATAATAGTTGATGTAAAATTCCATCACTTAAGTACTTTGCTGACAAAGGCGTTATATAGATAATAAACTTTACTACAAATACATTGAAGAAAGTACGATTACAGTAAATTAACTCCTCCAAATAAACTAAAATCAACTCAACTCTTGAACAAATTAAATGAGAACCCTATTAAGTTGCGGAAACTAATCTTAACTTCTTATTTTCTTTTTCTAAAAACATGATAACAAAGTTATGTAAACACTACTCAAGACTGTTCAAAATGCCACATGAGTAGATTTAGCAAAACAAATATTGTGAGATTGCATGACCTCGAATACCTTTATTACTTAGACCTACAAAGACATAATAAACCGCATGTAGCTCATTAAGCAATTTATTTATCTACAATTTTTAAAGGACGATAATAAAATTACAGCAAGAAAGCATCGAAGTCTGTATGAAATGATAGTCCCATCATGATAAAAACTAATAACTATTACAATACACAATTCGCTAAAGTGAAATGCCACATGGCAACGTGCTACTTAACAGAATATGCACTTCAGGTGCATTGTTCCCTGGGTTAAAGAGCTTCGATTTCCTTCATCACCTGAGCTTTGTCAGCTTCAAATTGTTCATCCTCTGCACAACCACAACAAATATGGGGTCATGAAAAACTGATAATTGATACCACAAATGCAACTAAACTATCAAGAGGAAGGCATCACTTACCTTTATCAATTTTGAAGTCTTCCAATAGTCTCAGCATCTTACTTTTGTTTGCAACGAATATACTGACGATATCAGCTGGTTTATGTTGGTTAGCAGCAAATAACTGGTATGACAAACAAATATCAATAACCGCGCGATTCAGAACAGTCACTTCCAAAAATGTGCTATAATATTATTATAGTAATACCTTGAAAACATGAAATGCCTCAATTTGTATGCTCTTGCTTGACTCCTGTAGGAATAAATCAGTACGGACTATTAAAATTCACTTTAAACACATACGAAGGTTCTTAATCCTCCCTCCAATATAGAATACTATCACCAAAACTTATTTGAACATTAATTTTTAGTATTGTAATCTTGACAAACTACAATAGTACTAGGGTGAAGATATTTTGATGGAACTGATGCACTTTCACACGGTAAATTTAGCGAAATATATCAAGTATGGATAAGGATTGGCAGACACAAACATGAAGTACACAAAGGTACATAATAAGGCACGTCATTCAAGTTTTGTGTAAAGGGCTCATACTCTTAGAAGATTCATTAAAATCCTCAAGTTGTCTCTTGAGCTCACATATCGTGTCATTACTGCTGAATTTGAACGGTCAAGTAATATATCTCCCAACAACTGTGTAAGAGAAAGAAATCAACTCAGTGATCATAAATAGATCATACTCAAATGAACAGAAGACTGTAAAGACCAAAACTCCAACATTCAGGGGGGCGGGGGTGGAGAACAAACAAAATTCAATAGCAATTCAGGAAAAATCATAGGTCAAATGAACTACAAATGCATGGACGAACAGGCAAAGATACTACGGAAATCCACTTGGAAAGTATCTGTTGACTAGATGTGATACTTTTGTTTACAATTTTCAGGAAATTTTATAGGTCAAATGAACTACAAAGGTATACACAAGGAGGTGTAGGTTTCTCGAACCCAAATTTAAGTTTTCAACAAGCAAAAATTATAGTTGAGATCAAAATTAAATTTATAGGGATTAATGAAAAAAATTATATACAACCTTGACAGCTTGGCGCCTTGTAATATAATTGGAAGATTCCAACAGCTTAGTGTTATATTCCGCAAAAAACTGAAAGCAGCAATAACAGAGTGAGTATTCATTGATAACTAAATGGCATTAACTACTTGAATAAACCAGGTACAAATAAAACATGTTAATATAAAGTGACAACCAGATAATTATATGAAAGCAGCATAAAGTTTTAAAAGAAATCTTTGAAAAGGTATTATTTTAAAAAATCCCTAAATATAGTGAACGAACATACTTGTGCGATTAATAATCATACGAAAAATTAAACATGTGGTTAATAATCACACAAAAACTAGTATGGCTTTTTGATAGAAAATTTGTTCATCACCAATGCATGCAGAATAATTTTCTACAAGTGCATATCTTTTATCAGTTCAGAAATCAATACTTAGAAGTTAGTTAGAAGCAGAGAAACAAAAAAATGTAAATCACTAGGGCCATATCCATAGGAATAAAAAGGATAAAATCTAAAATAGTAATCAGAACTTGAGTTTTTAAAATCCTCTGTCAGTTTATTATAATTTATATCGAAGCCATTAACCTTTAAAAACTCCATAAAACTAAAACAAAGTTGACATCATGTTCATAGCATTAAATTAGCTGTCATATGAGAATCATTGCCGCTAAAAAATATCACTCATGCATATTATTTAGCAACAGAATGTTATGAAAAGATAAAGCTGGCATGGAAGTGAAGTGTATAAATTAAAATTGAAATGCTACTTTATACATAGATTGAACTTTGAAGGGGTAACCTACCCAATCATAATTCTTGGAAAGGAATTCGGCTACAGTAGATTTATGTCTTGTCAAGAGCTCCTGAGACAACACAACACTATGTGGCATGAACACTCTTGAAAAAAAATGTGCATTGCACAAAGGAATTTGTAATCAAAATTTTTTTCACACGAAATGCACCTTAAAGGTAGCCGCAGCATCCGCAGCAATGTCAAAATTTGGGAGTTGGATATAGTCAAAGAATTTCTTCATAAGAGGTGAGTTGAGAACATATCTGATATAAAACCATGAACAATTAAGCAACACTATAGTTATGATGTGAGGGAAAATTATATGTCCTGGTGGGTCTTTTCCCCTGTTCTAATCCAAGTGTTCAGTTTTTTTTTTTTTTCACGAACTTCACACACAGCACCAATCACAGCACCAATCGCATTTTGTATGAATCAAGAGGGGGGCACATATAAGAAAAGTATAGGAACCAAAAGAGACAGTACATGACTAGGAAATGCAGTGCTATTCTAACATAGATTACAACCTTAACAGTAGTTTCTAGCAGTCACCAATCATTAACAGCTTGACAGCACACAAAATATTACAGTTAGAAAAATATCTTTTTCTGTTACAACTGTTTGTTAGTTGTTTCCTTTTAGTTTTCCTTGTAACCACAGCTTTATAATAAGCTTCGTTCTGCCTTATACAGTATGTTGATCAATAAGAAATTATGCAGGTTTTATTTCTTTCTGTATCATAACACTTATATGGTATCAATAAAAAAAATGAATTCAACACGTTCTTTTTCCTTACTTTGCAACAATCTGATGTCGTATGCACTCCCTTAGCATTGCACCATAGTGCAAAGCCATATCTGTGTTTTCATAGCTGAAAGGCAGCAATTATTGGTCAGTTGCATACAAGAATTAGAATCAATACCTGGGTAAGTATCACTTATTGACAGCCACAGTGAGTAAAAAAGAAATAACATAGACATTGAAATATGTTAAGAGAAGAAGACATACACGTCACGAAACTAAATTTAAAAATCACAAAAATCCACTGATCAGGACGTGAGATTATTATCATGTCTTATTTATGAGAAATTAAATTTTCAAGGTTGACAAAAAAAAATGATTTACAATCATTTGATTAAGTGAGTCCACCATCCTTATTGCAAAGCTTTCTAGAACTAGAATCAAGCAACCAAGAATGTCATCCAATGTTTTCTTACCCAAGTATCAAGACATCCATAAGATCCAGATTTTTCTCTAGGTAATCAGATGCAATCAACTTAAACTGAACCTGTTGCCTTTGTAAATTTGCAACAACTTGAGTGGCGTCTTTTCTGGCCTGCAAAAGCCCACAGTCACCAGGTTGCCAAGTAGTAAACAATCCAATCACAGTACAATGTTAGATAAACATGTGATTCTACCCCCATCCACATTTGTAATAAGCATACCCATCCTACAAAGGGTACCTACATCAACAGCACAATCAGGAGGTCTCATAAATTTCATTAATACCTCCAAATTCAATTTTGGAAGACATTTGATAAACAGTCTCAGCGTGTCCTCCTTAAAGAACTCCTGAGTCAACTGTGCACAAGCTTCCGCAACTGGTTCAGAATCACTATTTCCATACAGGATTTGCTTAAGCTCCCTCATGTTTTTAAATAGCTCGGACATTTGCTGTTAGATGGACCACACAAAAATCATAAACATCAAATAAGAACTCACGAATTCCCCGCACAAAAAGCCGAGATCCAATAAAAAATTATCAAACAAAATACTCCGTCAGTTCCAATTTGCTTACACAAATTCACTGCAACTCCGATAATGCATGATGATAGCATATCAAGTCCAATTACTTTTACCACTACGTTACACCCGCCAAACCAAACAAACCAACAAAATTTGCAATATTAAAATCAGGGGATTAACCACCAACAATGGAACTATTAAAAAGCAACTTAGCACCAACTACAGTGATGAGTCGTATATGCTCTAAATTAATGCTCTAGTGAGAAATAACATCAAATATAAGTTAAAGAATGTCGTAAACAACATGCAGGGTTATCGTGATTCACAAATCAAGGCTCTAAGGTTCCTGACGCATTACGCATTGGGAACTCAAGGCGGAACTTCTTGTTTATTTTATTTTTTCGGCTAACAACCACAGTTACAGAGTTAGTTGAGATCAGAGTCTCGCGAAAATAAGAAATTAAAAAAAAAGAGTAAAAAATGCGATCTAAAAGTAAGGGAACAAGCGAACCTTCTCTTCTCTTTTGCTTTCGCGGGATTCAGAGTTCCGATCAACGACAAGTAGAAGATCTCTGGTGTGACGAACTACATCTGCAGGAGTGCGAGGTTTAGACTTGAAGAGACCCTTCATCTTCTCAAAGTGCTGTGTTTGTTCTTCTCTTTTCTCTCTAATCACACACTCTAGTTAGGGTTTGTGATTCTCAGAGAGTGGTAGGAAGGGGCAAAATAAGAACAAGATGAATCTGGATATTTTAATTATTTCCAAATATAATGATTACTTATTTATTTATTTACTTCCGAGATTTTGTTGGAGAATTATGGAGGAACAGATCATGGATAGAAGAAAAGGATGAGGTAGAGGATTGGGATTGGACCTGACACTAATACCAGAAAAAACAACCCTGCTTTTGTAATTCATCTCAATTTTATTTACTGGCTCCGGTTTCAGCCAAACAAAAAATACACCCACTTATCAAAACTTAACTTACTATTATAAAAACTCTACTGCTGTCACAAGTAACCAAATTACCTAAACAACACCTCAATTCCATCACTCTCAAACTTATTATATTTTTTAATATATAATTCTCATTGTAAGTAAATTTTTAAATAATATAAATTATGTTTACTTTTAATTAGTTTCCAAAAATTCAAATGTGTGCAAGTTTATTTTTTAAATAGGAGAGATAATTGGAAAAGAATAATATATAAGAGATAATGTCAGTTGTAGAAAGTTAGAGATAATAGACAATTATTTCGAGACAAAAGATAATTAAGAATATATATTTTAAAACTAAAAGATATATTCACTTTTATGACTAACATAAAAAAATACATATATACAATTAAAATGTCGATACATAAATACTATATTTTAAAATGTAAAATTCTTAAAATAACAACAAATTTATCCACTTTTACGTAGTCTTTAATTATTTTAATTTTAATTCAATGTTTGTTCTTGTTATATACTATATAGATAAAGGTACAATTGAGTTAGGAAAAATCAAGCGCAATATAATAACATAAATTTAAATTGTATTATTACTATATTTTGGTTTTTGCAACGAAAGTTTTTTTGTTGTTAATTTGTTTCTGTGGAAGGCTTGCGTAGTAAGTATTGGACCAAATTTAATGTGGTCAATTTTAGCTAAAGTATTTTGAACTTAAAACCTGACCTACCATTTTTTTTTTCTGCGTTTTTTTCCCTTGAACCAACACTACATGAGACAGATTTTCCTAATCAGTCCCTCTCTTTTTCTTTTTTCTATATTCGGATTTATTCATTGTTGCCGTATATATCTCGATCATGTTTTCGTATTTCAGTATGATTCTTCCGGCTAATAACAATTTTTAATGGTATAAAAAAAGCAACAACGTTAATTTTAATTAATAACTGTATTACCAAATTGTTTAATTTCAAATCATTCTAGTCATTTATATTCATTCGTAGCTATTTCAGTCCATATCTTAGTTTATTAAATTGCATTTTTTTTTTATATTTTTAGTGTTAAACATTTTAGTCTCGTGAATGGAGATGTACAAACAAATAATACAAATTCTATATTATATATTTTGTTGGATAGATGATGTAGTGACAGTAATTCCTATCTACCTATACTGTAGAAGAACCTCTGCAATATTTTCTTTTTCTTTTCTATTGACAATTTGTAGAGTGTTTTCAAGCTTTAAAGTTTCTAAAAATTATATTATAGGAAAAATTGATTGGAAGCATAAGATTCCGTATTATTCATGGATGTTATTATATACCATACGAATAAACGAGTTTTAAACTGGTAAAATCATTCACATGTTAAATTAATACAACTAGATCACTTTCGACCTGTGCACATACGTGCGAAATCCGATCTTAAGTCTACTTATACATATAGACGAAGGTCTAATTCATAAATCTGCAGCTCATCTCTTCTTTTCACGATAATGACTAAACGATTACCTAATCACATTCTTGTAGAAATAAAGATAATTTCGATATACATCAATCATTTACTGTGATTCTAAAAAAAACTAAAACAAGGACAAACTGAAAACTTATATGAAACTAAGCGACTGCTCTCTGAAATAAAGACAAGAAAAATGACTGAGAAAGGCACATTACAGAAAAAAATATCTGTTTGTAAAAGTATACAGAGGAGAGAATGAAAAAGCATTTGACCCTTAGATTCCTTTTACGGGAACAAAAACATATAACATAATTTATTTTAATGAAGTCTTAGATTAAATATAATGTGAACTTAAGAGGTTAATTAATCTATAATAGAATACAATATTGTATGTTGATAATGATAACACATATTGGAAGGGAGATGAGACATACATGATCCACAACAGTATATCACTAGACTGATAAGGTTCTTTCCAACTTCCCATTCACATGTTTGGGCTATTTATTCATCCAATTAATGCCCAACCCCACTCACTTCCTTTATGTTAGGTGTCCCTTTATATTTATTAGCTGTGACCCATTCTTTGTCATAAAAAAAATTATTAATCTACTAAAAATTCAAAGTGGTTTTTCTTATTTAATAATATAATTTAATTTATTTGTGCAATATTTTACGTATTAATATCTAATTCACCAATAAACATATTATTTAAAAAATCAATCTACCTTTTTAAATTATATTTTTTAACAAAAATTGTAAATATATAAAATATATCTTCTAATTATTTTTAATAAAAATAGCTAAATTAATATTGATTACCTATTATAATTTGGAATTTAATTTTGACAAATAATAGATATATACTTATTTATCTATAAAATTAAATGGACAAATTTAATTTAATTCTTTTTTATAATAAATAAATTGGATACATTTATTTTAGATTAGACCCATAACGGATAAATGAGTTATTTTGTAATCTTACTTTTTAGAATTATTTAATAATTTTAAGTTAGTATTACTCGGTCTGGAAAGGACTTGGTTTAAAGAGTCACAAAGATATTTAAGAGGAAGGAAGTTGCAGTATTTTAGTCAAAGACAAGGTTTAAAACAATATTGAGAGAATGACACTAATATATTTACAAACACTAAAGTGATGAAGACAAACTATTATATTGTTAGATATAGTTTTCTTCATATTGTTCCTTTTGATAAAATAAAATTAATCTGTGTTATTTTTTTTTTCTGTTTTCTCAGTTAGTTAAAAGGAGGACTTTTATGTTTAAATATAAATATGTTTTTGTATGAGTGAGGAGAAATAGAAATAAATGGAATGAAATGTAATATAAATGGAAAAATAAATATAATAAAACAAAAACCGCATTTTGTTCGCTTGACATTTTATAATAAACTATAATAAAATCATCTTTTCACCCCTGAGTAAATAATATAAAAGAACAATTATAAAACTTTATTACATCATTTGGTAAAGTGAATCTTTGATATCCTTACTCTCCTCCCTCACTCCACTCTTTTATGTTATTAAGTATAAAATTTAATACTAAAGACAGGCTTTGCTTAATAAAAAAATGTTTAATTAGTCGGATAATACTCATTTTCGTTCAAATGTCTCAGTTTGGTATTATTCATTTTTAAAGATGTGTCAATCTAGTCCTAATTTTTGAAATAGTATCTTAAACATGTTATTTTTAAATAAAAATTATTAAAGTCGTTAACTGAATTTATGAGTTTTATCACTAAGTTTTGATATAAATATTAATACTTAATTTTGTAAATCATTTTAAATATCAACACCGTTAACAATGTTAATATTTATATTTATATTTTTTTTACTGAAAAATACCTAATTCAGGTATATTTTTAAAAATTAAGATTTAATTAATATATTTTTAAAAATTAATATTAAATTGACATATATAAATGAAAGTTAGTATTATCCGATTAATTAAACCTAATATAATGTGTTTTATATTGGCATGCAAACTGGTGTAGCTGCTTTGTTATTTGGTGATATGATTTTTAGTGAATTTTAGGTGACATATTTCTGTCTCTATTCATAAAGCCAAATGAGTTATCCTTACTAAGTTGTCATTCTAAATCGTTTGACAGAGGAGTTGCTAATATAAAAGTAACGGGACAATTACCACACAAGAAAAAAAAATGAAAAATAGAAGAATTGATTGAAGAGTAAAATTGTTTAATAAAGGGTGCACATCAGAAGTGAATAATAATATTAATATTTTATGACTAATTTGGATAATGAGCGCCTAAGTTTGGAATTTAAAATTAGATTAAAGTTAATCATTTCGAACAGCTTTTAGCCACTGGTGGTGAGTGTAATCTTCCTGATCCACTGATTTGGGTGGACTGACTATTCACCGTAGAGTCCGCCATAATTTAATATATCACCAATTCCATACTACACGGCAAAGGAAAAAACGTAGGCAGGTCTAAACGGAAATGACCCTACACGTTGAAACTAGAGGCACAAATTTCGTCATCGAAATTTATTCATTCGTAACTTTTATACAATTTGTTCAACAATCACAACACAATCCGATGAAAGTTTCTAGTACAGGCATAGCTTCTCCAGATCAGAAATCATAAACGAAGACAGAGTGAACATAAAAGGAACATAGAAGGGTATAGAAGAATCCATTACACAGCAATAATTACATTAACGATTACAAACTTAGCACACACATCCAAAAAACAAGACATTAACTGGGAATGGAGTTGATAATAGAGAAAAGAGCACAACTCAACTGGAATGAAGTGAAGATGGAGATTATTATCTATGCAGGAAGGGGTTTAAAGGAAGTGAGGTTTTTGAAATTGAGCCAAGGTTTCTCCCACACAACGGCCTCGTAATTGGTGGCGCCGGAACCGCCCTTGGTCTTCAGCACCAGACGGTAGTTGGTGCCGGCCACCACCTGGGTCTCGCCCTTCAACACACTCACCAGCTTCAGCTTCGCACCAGAACGCTTGTCGTACTCACTCACTGCATACTCCGCGATCTCCACCACGTGCTGCTCTTTCACGTCCTTGATCGCCTCCCACCCGCCCGGCGCCCCGTCGGAGCGTGTAGCGTAAGACACCAACACAAGAGAGAGGAGGAGAAGGCAATGGTGTTTCATCGTCATAATCATAGATTTGGATCTCTGTTAAGGAGTGGTTGTTGGTATTTATAGCGGAGGAAGAAGACGGTTATATAATGGGGTTTTCTGTGAACTTTCTAGGCCTCCGAGTTCCTATTGTTGGTGAAAACGCGTTTCTGTCCGTTTCTGAAATGGTTAAATTCTGCGTTAAGGAATAAGATTTTTTTAGTAAAAAATAATAATGGTCGCTTTTAATTAACATCTAAAAATGAGAAAGGCCTATATAACTAATTATTTATAACTTTATAAATAAATATTTTTAGTTTTAAATATCTCACGTGAGAGTTTCATATTGCAATAACATTTTAATGTCTAAACAATTATTGTAAGTAATTTTGGTTAAATATGTATTATTTCTTATAATAAAAATAAATAAGAAAATATATTCAATAAATGATAATATAATAATAATAAATATACATAAATATCTTTCTCCACACCATTTCACATTTCTGACGGTTTTTTTAATGATTAATTCATATCTAATCGTCAAACTCATTCATAACTTCTGAAATTTCTTCTTTGTAGTTGGTCGCATCAGGGTCGGAGACAGTTAAGGTGTTTGAGTTTTATGATAATGAATTTAAGAGTTTTATCTGTATTAATTTTTAATTAATTTGAAGGATATTAAAATTAAATTCTTGTTTTATTTATCGTGTAATATAGAACGTGTTTGATATTTAATGTAATTGAAGAATATTTTTATTGGTATTTTCAATATTTACTTGTCTTTATCAACCATCTTGGTACTTGTGAAGTTAGGCATATAACCCAAAAATGGGTTTCGGTATCGTAATTAGTAAGATAAAACCTTCGGTATCGCCGTATTCTGTATTTTTCTTAATTTATTCCCTTTATTACTCAATAAAGAAGAGTAACGATTAAAGAAATCAGCATATTAAGTGCTTTCAAAACAATTTTTAAGTCATCCATTTAGTAATAAAAAGCAAAATTGCATCATAAAATAATGTTTAATTAATAAAAAATATCTCTTTGTTTCTAGAGATAAGAGGTTGGATCTATAGTAAGTTTTTTTGTTTTTCAAATGGTTTTAGAATTGGTTTTAGGAAATGAACGTAAAAGTACGACATCATTATATTTAACATATTTTTGAAAGATATTTTAAAATATTATTTATTACCATAATCAAATATTTGAATTAATAAAGTATTTTCTATATATAGTTGAAATTGTCCACATTTAACTTAATAAAGTTTGATAGTCAGATCATGAAATAAAAGGATGGGCATGCATGGCCAAAACCATGTGCACTCATGAAAGAAGTCACAGATAGGGACAAATTATCGTAATAACAAATAAAATAATAATAATAATAATAATAATAATAACTTAATGTAACGTATGGATAATTTTGGAAAGGAACTATGTGCTGCAGCCTACAAATCAAGACATTCAACTCCACCTTCCTCTCTGTCACATAATCACTATCCACTAAGACACGCCACAACGAGTACACGGTTTTTCTGATATATATATATATATATATATATATATATATATATATATATATATATTATAAAAAAAAAAAAAAAAAAAAA
>Ga0099822_1003705_pt1 | contig 19688 bp, 6 predicted proteins | sample CowpeawhiteBW_FD_76839 | JGI IMG/M metagenome (GOLD analysis project Ga0099822, IMG submission 76839) | Root nodule microbial communities of legume samples collected from California USA - Cow pea white BW | ecosystem: Host-associated > Plants > Roots > Nodule | place: USA: California | collected...
AAAAAAAAAAAAAAAAAAAAAAAATTTTAAAAAGAAAAAAATTAATAAAAAAAAAAAAAAAATCTAATGATTAAGTCACATTCGCATGGAGATAATTTATCATATAGTTATATTAAAATAATAAACAACTAAATGATAAGAAAAAAAAAGAGAGAGAGAAAAAAAAACCTTTAGAATTAATAAGAACTTAATTTGTTTAAAAATTTAATTAAATATAACTGTTCTTGATCTCTCAACTGCTATGAAGTGATTTTAAAAGAGATAAGATACGAAAAAGAAGAAAAAAAAAAGATAAAATAGGCGAGAAAGTGAAGAAAGGAGAAAACTGGGAGGAGATATTGGCTATATACAGTGGGATAATTGAATTGAGTAGTTGAAATAAAATATTTTTACTCGTTTAACTTTAAAATAAAGTAACTTAATGTTAAACTAGAAATCATAAATATGTTTTTCAACCCGGTGAATGTGATTTCAAGAAAGCATGTGTCATGAAATATCTTCTTGTAATGTTATGTATAAAATGAAATATTTGCTCATAATATTTATAAAACAATGTTAACAAAATTACCTATATTAAACTAATAATGTTTTATTACATAATTGAGTGAATTTGAAACTCTTTGAACTTGTTCATAATCAAATTATAATTTTAATTATAATTAAAATATTAAATAAAACTCAACTTAATTTAACTAAATTAGTCAAAGTATAATTGAATTATATTAGATTTAGTGGATTAATAGATTTGTTTAAATATATTTATCCTAATAGTAGTATTTAGCATATCTAACGCAAATACTTATATATTTTCAATGGATGAATAATTGATTCAAATAATATAAGTATTATTATATTTTATTATTAATACATAACTTTAATTTTATTAGTTTTGTTTCGAGTTTGTTAATAATAATAATAATAATAATAGTAATAATAATATAATTGAGCACAAATTTTTATCTTTAATAATTGTGTATTTTTATTTTATTTTCTAATAAAGACATGTAACGATTATTAAAGATTAAACAATTGTTTAATTACCTCAATCATTATTAAAGACTAGATAAACTTGAAATATTTTTTTACTATACTAAAATTTAGATATATGATGAATTGACATTTTTGAAATCTTGTATTTCTTTAGTTTATTTAAAGGGGATTCCTATTAAAACCCTTGTGAAAATTTTCGTTGTTCCTACATTCTTTTAATTTGTTTTTTTCTTATAAATTATATATTAGATTAGATGGTATGTCTGAATCAAACCTGGGTTTGACCTTTCAATCCACTTCAACGTCACGTTCCATAAAACCCAAACACCTATTGAACTTTTCAACGAGTTTAAAAAAATGAGCGAAGCATAATCTCCAATGGAGTTTCTCTGTTTTTCAATTCCCTGAAAATCCAAAACCAACTTTGTCTGACTTCGTATTTTTTTGTCTTCGATTCATCTGGGTCATAGTAGATTCTCCCATTGAAATTGACACAAGGGATGCAATTTATTAAGTTTCTACAACTGGATGAGTATTTAATGGTGAACTGGTTTGACTTAGGAGCATGAAAGTGCTAACAAAATTAAACAATGAAGAGAATATTTCAAGTGTTGGCCACAACTGAAACTCATCTAAGATCTCAAAATAGGTCGATTCAACGCAATAGACGAAGAAGAAAGATCCCTGCGGCCTAATTAACAATACTAGAATGGCACACGTCATTGTTGAGTTTTATTGAAGAAGTTTTAGTGATACAATTCGGCTATGAAATATGCTGAGGACGAAGAACAAGTGGGTTTGAGCACCGTACAATTTGCCGTTTTCTGCAGTTTAATTAAATTACTTGATTACATGTATATGGAATAGCCGAAGTTCAAGTACACAGACAAAAGCTTGCATCCACTTTGTGAATGATCTACTTTGCACAAGAGATATTCAAGAATTTATCAAGATTTGACTCATGCTTTCGAGGTCTGCTGAAACAAAATATTTGTGTCCATAGATATCTGTGGATAAAGTCTATAATGGATAGTTGATATCTATAGATATTTATTAGAAATGTTAAATTTGTTGTTAGTCTTTCAATTTTTAATGAAAATTGGAATTAGTTCATCTTAAAAACTTTAAACTAATTTAGTTTCTCATATTTAGAAATGCGTGGATTTAATTTTTTAAACCAAATTTTGTTAACTGTATTTGACATTTCAAACACATTTCTCAGTTACCATTGAAGTGAACATGTATCAAACGGTGTAAACAAACTAAAATACTATAATAAAATATGTTTGAAACGTCAAATAAATTTAATAAAATTGGTTCAAGGTTTCCAAGAGGAACTAATTCCAATTTTCACTAAAATTGAAGGATCAAAAACATATTTAATTATTTATTAAATAATATATTTTAAATAATGTGACATCTCATTTAAATAGAATAAATCTACTAAAATAAAACATCACATAATATATAATATAAATAGAGCACGCGACAAAGTATATTATTCTCAACCATTACAATTATCCATAATATTCCTGAAAGGAGAAGCCAAGGCTTAAATAGATGTCATAAAAGATGATTCGAAAAGGAACAATTGTCCCAACAGGTTTTCCATAAAGCAAGGAATTGACAAAATAACAGACATGAGCTGTATTCCCAACTCAAGGAAAAAAACATAATGGGACCAAGCCTAGACAGTTGCATCTCCATCACCTGAACGACCACCAGAAGATTCCACGTCTGCTCACACCAATTAATTTGTGATAATTGCAAAAGGAAAAGCCAAATAGAGAACAAACAACAACAACAACAAAAAGGGTAAGTTAGAGTAAAATATTTTTGATCATGTCATTGAACAATTAAATTATTAAATCAGGTTATAAATATATCAACAGTAGGCACCCAAACCATGCAATAACAACCAAATACAAGACCCTCTTACTCAATTATCCGAATTATACTCTTGATATAGAATTCTAAAGGAAGTATGCACCTGCCATGGTTTCTAAACTCTACAGAGTCTAGACACAATGGGTTATCACCCAACCACACACAAGGTTAATCCTCTAATGTCTTAGGCCCAATACGTCCCAACACTAGGACCTCCTGTCACTCTCACCACATAATTCATTCTGCTCTACGTGAGCATGAACTATCATTAGAGTTCATGATACCTTCCTTTATCTAGACATCTCCTATATCAAGGTATACACTAACCACACCATCACCAAGAGTTTCCCTTGAAACTCTTTTGCCAACAAATTCTACATGCCATCTCAAGCATTCAATTCTCATGCCAATCCAACACCAACCAAACAATTCATGTTTTCCATTTCATACTCAATATAATGAAATCTCATTCTCCTTTAATCTTATACAACATACATGGCATCATACTTCATGCGTTTACGATAAAACACTCTATCATGCAGGCAAACAACCACATCAGAGAAGAAAACAGAACTAGAACACGATCCTGCACCAGTCTCGCTCAGGTTGGAAGTCCTTGCTCAAGCAAGCCCTGTTCGCCTAGGCGAGAGCTCAAGTAGTGGAATAGTGGGTTTCTGTGATTTCTCGCTTGAGCGAGATTACTCATTACTCAAAACGAAGGCTCGTTGCCTGAGCGATAGTTCGAGCAGAAACCAGGGAAAGTTCCTGATATTGTCGCTTGGGTGAGACTCGCTCGCCTGGGCAAAAACACTAGGTTCCTCCACTGTTCACGCATGCAACAACCAGGCATTTGAAACCAAACAACATTTAACATTTTTCCAGGCAACCAGAACAATATACAAGCATCATAAACACGAAACAAAGCTAAAAATAGTCAGATATAAAGAAAATACAAAAACCCTAGCTTCCCTTACATGAAAAAAATGCTAGCCAATAGGGTAGTGACACTAGGGAGAGCACCACAATTCCACTGTAGCTTACGAAAACTGAGGGAGAACGCTCAACAAGCTTGGTGGAAGCACTCTTTGCGATGAAAATAGACAAAAGGGCTGAGGGTTTCAACTTTGGGAGACAAATGAAAGTGAGTGGGATTGAGTGGGGGTTTCTAAGGTCTCTAATGGGCTGGTCTTTGACCCTCGAAAAAGGTTAGGCCCAAACCTTTTTAGACAAAAAAAAAGGACTTACAAATAATATATTAACTTTATTTTTAATCAAATTTTTAACATTTTTTATTTATTTTGAAAAATAGATATAATATATAAAAATTAAATATTCGTGAGTTTATCCGTGAATGATACGATAAATTTATAAATTTCATTGAATAAACTTTAATATCATATTAGAAAATAAATTTAAGTGTAATTCATTCTTATAAAATAATTTATAATATATCTATAAATAAGTAACTCCAAATATTGTTTTTTATTATAAGTGAGTTTACCACATTAAATAGTCCATTTAAGGGATGATTTATGTAATAAAAAACATGTAATAAATTTCTATCGGATGTGAAAAGTAGTAGACCAAGAAAATCATAATATTATCAACATGATTAATCTATAGACTACGAAAAACCTAGACAAGACAAAAAAAAAAAAAACACATTGTGAATCCAAATAATGGTACTTCCTCCATTTCACTTTATTTGTTGTTTATAGCTTTTTTCACACTTTAAGAAAGGTAATAAATAAGTTAGTGAATATAAAGTTTTTATTAAAATAACCTTACACCCTTATTCGTTTCATCTTCATAATTGGTTCGCATTTAAACAAGCAACGATTACATTTTTCTGCAACCACGTCTAAGAATAGATGTTACAAGGGATGTTGTCGCACATAATTGGTTTTGCAGCTTGGAATGTTCCAATAATTGTTGAGAAATACTCCCACCTTCTTGGTGTGTAACTACCAATGTACCAATGCATTAAAGTGCTACATTTATATGTGTAAGTCCCCTATCCATTATGAATTAGCTATTAACAGTTTCACAAAACAACACATGGAAATAAAATATATAAGTATCAATATTTATTAATTGGAATAAAATTTTAACTATTGCATTAAAAGAAGTGAAGGACAATTATTTGAGAATTCATCAAGCTTAAACAATACAAAACATAAAGTGAGATTGAGAGAGTATTTGTTAGACTAGGATGTTCTAGTTTCCAACAATTTAAGTATTTAGAAAATAAGTTAAATGTTAACATTGAATATTATACTTTATAAAAGAAATAAAAATCTATCCAATTTAATTTCTATCAATAATATATATATATATATATATATATAATAAATAATAATAATAATGTATAATATATATATATAATAAACTAATAATATATATATTTATATATATTTATATATATATATATATATAATAATTATTATGATTAATAATATATGTATATACTAAGTAATAATAAAATAATATGTATAACTATGTATAATAATAATAATTAAAATATTATTAAAATTTAATATTTTTAACTCATTCAAAATCATTTAATTTTATTTTTATCATCAAGGATATTTTAATAATTTTAAAATTTTATCTATTATAACTTTTTTCTTTTTAATTCACTACATCACTCAAATCACTCATTAATTTTCATATTTAAATTCACTCACTTTATTCTCTAAATTCATAAAAAAACACACATATCTCCACTCAAAACTATCCAAATCCATTTTCACACTCTTTTTCAAATTCATTTCTTCAAAAAAAAAAAAACACCTTAATGTTTGAATGATCTTTTAATGCAAAATACTAAAATCTATGTGATATTATAACATTTGCAAAACAGGATAAAAACACATCATTTAAGTAACTATAAATGCTCTTAGGGAAATATTATAATAACACAATCTATAACATTTTCTTAAATACATTTTTTTTATTATTTACTAAACTTTATTAGAAACCACAACTCTAAGTGGATCTCATAACTTATTTAATAATCCGATCCTTATTTTATAACTTTTAATATTTATTATCAATAAAGAAATGTTGGAATGAGTGTTTTGCTAGCACTCCAACTCCAATTCTTACTCTTTCAACTATAATAACTAACTATTATCTTTTCCTATATCTTTAGATGTTTAAAGTTAATACATATATAGGAAAATATTCAGTGGGTTGTACATTTCAACTAAACTTCCCTTCATATAATAATATCTCATTAGAACTAATAAATTATATTATGATTTTTTACTTATCTCAGCTATAGCAACTATTAATAAGGATATAATCAAAAGTAATAATTAAACCTTTAAATTCTAAATAACTGTTAGAAATAGAAAAAAGCCTGAAATATATAGATATATGAAGGGACACAATATTAAATACGAGTATATTTGAAAAATAAGATTTTAAATTCTAAAACATCAATAATTTTAAAATTTAAATTATTCTATCATGATAGCAATGCTCTTATCAGGTTGTTGGCAGTGATAAATATAGTAATTAATCTCTCCCTTTTTTTTTAAAGAGAATTAAATCGTATCCACCAATGAGTCAAACTTAGAGAAAATTAGTGGACAGTATGAAATGAACATGGTTTAAAATTAACACAAAAACAAAAATGGATAATATATGCACACATTTGATCCATAAAGCATATAACAACCACATATGGTGACATCCATGCATCATTTTCTACTCTCTTTTATTAGGCACATTAAAGTTTATATCATATATTAGGTAAGAAGTTACTTTATCCTAAAAACTTAATCTGTTAGATCTTATCAATAAATTAATGTTTGCTATGATAGATACGAAAACAGTGATCATGACAATAAAAAAATTGACATTAAAATAGTTTATGAACATTTTTTAACTTATTAATATGTGTTTTTCAACAATTAATTATTTTTTACCTTAATTAACTATTTCCAAGTTTATCAATAGATATTTATAAAATTAATATACATATTTATCCGATTAGAAATAATTTATGTAATCCATTTTTCGTTATTAACAATTTCATGATTTAAGCGTGTAATGTAAAACCTCATAAAATGTATTTTAGAAGTGATAGTCGTTTAAAAGTAGCGAGACTCAATTATTTTAATATTAAAAAGTTTTAGTATAAATAAAATTATTATAAATGAGTTTCATTATTTTAAAACACACAATTTTTTAAAAATCACTTTTCTTGAGTTCTCTGACTTCTCTCTAAGGGTTCTCCTCCTTTGTTCACCTTATTAAAAGTCTAAGACGGTAGGAGTGATCCTCATGGTGTCATGAGGAGCTCTTCAATTTGGACCAATCAGTTTCTTTGTTCGCGTAAGTTAAGTTTAAGTCTTTTTCTTTGTCTTCTTTTGTTTTTGTTGCATGTGAGGTTTTCAGCTTCTATATGAGTATCTGTTGATCAGTGATCATAACGACATGTTTTGATCGTTCTTGTGAAGTTTTTAGTGTAGATAAAGTATCTTGTGGAGTTAGGAGCATTTGGTGTTCTTAGAGTTGTTGGGGTTTGTGCAATCGCTTAGTTAGGTAAGGGAAGCTAATGTTTCGTTGAATTGATCATCTTGATGGTTAATTGTGATGTGGTTTTATTGAATTTATGAGTTGTATGTTGAATTCCTTGATGTGGTTTGTCGAATTGATGAGTTGTATGTTGAACTATTTGATTTTGATATGGAAAAAAAGTTTGGATTTGTGTCTTGAGTGATTGAGTATCAATTCTAAAAACCATTTGGAATCAAAAGTACTAAAAGGAAAGGTACCCAATTAGGCAACTACACAGGATCAATTTTTCCAAATTGTTGTTTCTAATACACTGTTGGATGTTGTTATAGTGCCGCCGAGCACTAGGCCCCTGACTTGGTGTTGTCGGGCACCACTTTTGGACTACCGGGTGCTAGAATTAAGTGGATTCCAGGGGATGGGCGTCGAGCGCCACTTTTCCAGAGTTAGACTCTACCTTGTTTTCTGGTCTACATCCTCTTGGTAAAATGAAGATTCTCAATTCGTTAATCGTTGGGTCGAGCTGAAATTTTGACAGCTGATCCTAGACACAAGAATCTTCACTTTGACTAGTGAGATCTTTGTTTTGAAGTATGTGGTTAGATAAATGATTTTCACCGTTTGAATGTACTTTGTGTATGTATATGTTTGAGATTGTAATTGATTGAGATTGAGTTATTGATATACGAATATGAAAAGGAGATTAAAATTGTATATGATAAGGTATGTTTATGATTGTGGATATGAGGGTCTTGTGAAGATTTTGTTAGGATAATTGTAACAATGTGAGGGTATTCATAGGGAGGAGATCCCATTAAATGCTTAAATCTTTAGGGTGTGCACTGATGTTAGAATTACTACATCTTGAGGAGTTAATCCTAAAACTCTATTAGTAATTCATACTCATGTAGAGAATGATAATTAGGTAGGGGAATAATGTTTCGAAAATGATGATAAAGAAAATGAAGTAAATGAGATTTTGGTTTTGCCAAGTTAAAATGAACAATTAATAAAAAATTAAGTGTGTTTTAAAGCAATCAAATTTATGGTGAACAATAAATCTCTTTACTGGGATCATGTTACTGATCTGCATCAAAACCATAAATAACAAATCCACACTCTAGGGAAAGAATAAACTGGCCATAGCATGCACGGAAGTAATTGAATTCATCTAAAACGTGTGCCTTTAGTTGTAACAAATGTTGATACTGTATCAAGTGTTCCATTCCATCCAATCATAACTACGAAACCTAAACGAACAAGACCTTTAAAAATTGAATAATATTGGGATTGGAAAGTGTTGGCAATGCCCGTTTTTCAGGGAAGAAGGATAATATGAAACAAACAAGAACCTAGAGAAGGTGTTTGTGATTATGAAATCATGCAATGAATCGAGGAAAATGAAGTTGTCTTTTTAATTTTTTTTATTTGATAGAATAAAGGTTTTCTGTTCTGACTTTGGTAAACGTTGTCGGATTTGTCACACAATGCTTCTCTCATCTTCGACGGTTGCCGTTCCAACTTCCATAGTCAAAGAGTGTAAAAGACGGCTTGCGCTGTATCCTTCTCATCCACAAAATACCAAGATTGTCTTTTTCTTAATCGTGCTCCACTCAAATTTAACCCATTCCACTTTTCAATCTCATTTTTATTGCAACGTAAAACTTCTAATTTTTCTTGGTATAATGTCACGTGTATCTTTTACAATTGGTGCAGGTAGCACTACAATGAACTACTCAATTAAAAACATTTAATAAAATTATGGAATTTCAATTCAAAACTATTAGACAGAAATAATCTTGTAGCAATTAATCATGGTATCCGAAACTCACTGGAATGAAATATAAAATATACTATATGAAATATAAAACCTTTCACATTTTTATTTAAAAATGGAAAGAATTGTAATTGTATATTTAATATTCCTTAGAGAATTCGGTGAAGTTTGAAATTTTTTATCTGGTTGACCAATTTCATTGTTATTTATTATTCATTACTTTTATTTTTACGGATATGGTTGATAAAAAAATGAGCATTGTTTAAAACTTTTAAAATGAAAAAAGTTAAAATTTTTTCAGGGCTGTAAAGGAAAAACAGGTCAGAGACTTAATTATGGGATTAACATGCAAAACAAGATTAGAAAATTATTGAGTGTTATTAAGCTGTCATTAAGGTAAGATAAAAAAAATTAAATCTGAATTTTTATTTTTGTGATCCAAACATTGGTGAAAAAAATATAGTATTAAAGAGTAGAGTAGACTAGAGGCGTGGGTCAAAGTGATAGAAACTATGCATAAAAATTGAGGTCCAGACACAAGGTCCCAACACACCCCCAATCTCCACACATGACACGGGGTATATATATTTCCACGTATAACTTTAATTTTGAATGCCAAAGCAGTGTTGAAAAAACACAAACCAAACCAAACCACCCTATCCCATTGCTTCTCTTCTCTCATTTTCAACTTTCAATTGCCCTTCGCTTCCCACCAACACTAGTAGACGTAGTGGATTTTGGTCCGTGTATGCAACGAAGGAGCCACGCTCGAACACGATGCCCCTAACCACCATCATCATCATCATACCATTACATAACACATAAACATAACATCACTTTTCCATTTCTCACTCTCTCTTCTCTAACGCTCTCTCAATGGCTTCGTCTCTTTCCCCTTCTCCCTCTTCCCTCGACCAAACCCTCCGCGACGTCGACGACTACGTTTTGGTCAGTTCCTCTTCCTCTCTCTCACACGCGCATTGCTTCTCCGCGATCACTTCTCCTCTTCGCTCTTTTCACTTTTAGGTCACGTTTTACGAATGTCCTTTCATCAATGTCTGCGTCCGTCTGTGCCTGTCTTTTCCTTTTAGTGTTCCTGATTTTAGGAATTCGATTGAACTCGAGTGGAGGATTGGTGATTTTTCTTTTTATTTTGCTCGCTTGTTTTTACTTCACTGTGTAGCTGTGCACAGCTTTTTTTCTTCCGACTTGTTTCTTTCGTTTGCCTCTTTCCTCTTTTCGTGTCCACTTGCTCCCAAGGACATGCCAAAAGACAAGTCCTCTTGTTTCCTCAATTTACTTTTTTCCCTTTAACTCTTAACTCTCAGGTGGTGAATCCGAGGACAGGAAAAGACACTCAAAATCTGTTTCCGTTTTTATTCTTTTAACACCGTTTATGTATCTCATTCGGTTTTATTAACGTACTTAATTTTCTGTTTTCAAAGACATCGGTTCCTTCCTTGCACTCTTGGTGTGTGGCAATCACAGTGTTTTGAATATAACTTTTTGATAATCAAATGAGATTTTTTGTCTTCTTTGTTTGATATTGGCCTGTTTTGATTGAGCACTTGTAGGAGTAGAAAATAAGAACTAAGAGGAAATCGACCTATAATTTCTGTTATTTTTTGAAGGAAGTTAAATTGGAGAATTCGGAGTCCATAAGTTGATTTTAACTCATAAGCGAAACTTAGTTCATTTTTATTGTTTTATCTCTTCTGTGAATTCTTTTGGAGAAATTCATCTAACTAGGGCCATAGGCTCATTTGAGCATTTGGTAGCTCCACTCTTTTAAGTTTGATTGTGAACTCTGAACTTTGGTTGGGTTGCAGGAAAATAAATCAGAAGATTTGTCATGGGACACACTACATTACGTGTACGAGCTTGTGCAGAATGGCAATGCTGCGTTTCGAGAGAACAGAATGGAAGAGGTTCGTTTGCTAATATATACACTTTTTTTAGGGTGAGTTGGGTGGGGGGTTTCATTGATATTCTCTCGACTGCACATATTACATGGTTTCAGTAAGCACTTTTCTGGAGTTTGATTCTCATGTATGCTGGTTTCTTAGATGGAAGTTAATTGAATTGGTGTTGGCAACAAGCCCTGCATAATATAATATAATTAGTCCATTATCATGACAATCAGTCAATTCACGGCTTTTTCTTCATGCTTTGCTTGAGAAACATTAAGTGTCATGCTTAAGTCTGTTCCTCTTTTTGCCGCTCTTTAAGTTTTCCCACTTTATAGATGCTTTATTTCTGAAAAAGTCTACTCAAATTTGGACAAAGATGCAATTCTCATGCATTACTAGCCTTATTGCAGAACATAATAAGGGATGTTGTGGAAGTATTCCACACTCAATGAAATTTGATGCTTATACAATGTCTTTACAATGTTGCCTTCGTCATTATTTCAGGCAATCAATTTTTACTCAAGAGCCAATAACATCAAATCAGGTGATCCAATCATCCTCAGCAATCGAAGTGCAGCTTATATTAGGTTAAGCACAGTGTAACAATTTTCTTTTGAATTGCTCATTTACAAACGTGATTGCTTGATCATCCAAATAATTTTGCTTCAGTTCCATATATAGTTCAGTGGTCTCATGGCAATCATGATATTTTTCAATCAGGATTAGCCAATATTTCATGCGCAGAACACCATCATCGTCAGAATGTAGGCCATTGAGTGGGCTTGAACCCACCACACTTGCTGAAGTATGTCTATTTTGCATAATGTTTATCGAGTGGATATATGATAGTATTTCTAAATTAATATGCTCATATGAAGTTGATTGACAACCATTTCCAGTTGGCTTTGAAGGATGCTGAGAAGCTTGTTGAACTCCAAAGTAATGCAGCAAAATCATATCTTTTAAAGGCTAATGCTCTTCTCCTGGTAAGGCTCTCATGCTACGTTACCATTTAATGTCTCTTTTGAATTTGTTGGGGTAGCCCCTGATGTTTTAAATGAAGTATGTTATCCTGTAATTGTTATTTCCTTCCTATGCGTTGGTGTTTTAACTCATATTAGGGTTCAGGAGTGTTCTCCCACCTTTTGACTGTACTTACTTCATGGGGAACTCAAGTGAAGGGCAAGTGTAAAGATGGACATGCTAATGTTATGGTGAATAAAATGAACAAGGGACATTCCCAAATGTTTTTGGTTATAACTTATAGCCTGTGATTCTGGGAAATTCTTTGAAATAGAAGGAACCTTTACAGTATGCAGTTAGTTATTTCAGAAACCTACCAGAAAGAAAGTAATTCAAATTATTTGGGTTTTTCTTCAAATAAACCAAATAAACTGGGCTATTTTGATTCTAAAGATGCCTCTTTACGTTTTATACATTTATCAATGTACTTTTGTTAAGTTCTAGGTTTTTTATGGTTTATATGGACGACTTTAATTAGAGTCGTTATTATTATGCTTCATTGATCTGAGTTTAAACTTTGGAGGTGTGGAAATGGAACTGACATAGTTTGTATAAATCCAGATATCATAAGTGACTTCTAATGTGTATGTGCTTTAGGATTTTTAAGTTTCTATATAAAACACTAAGGTATGTCAATTTGTGTGTTTGCCCATGGTCAATTGCATATCGTTTTCTCAAGTTCTAACATATCTCTCTCTTCCCTACTTTTATGTTATGTTATGATGTTCATTTTGATGTAACATTATTTGATATTGTATTAAATTCACAGTTAGAGAAATACGAAAAGGCCCGGGATGTTATTCTTTCAGGCCTTCAAGTTGATCCTTTTAGGTATTATACATTTGCAAGTCTTGCCTTCTTTTATATATGTGTGTTTGTGTGTGTGTATTTCTATTGTGTAAACCTGTTTTCTAAATTTAGATGGAATATCTAAATATAGAGCTTTTGCAATAGTCATTTATCGTACTATATCATCAGTCACTAATTTTTTTATTTTGCATTTCTTTCAATATCATGTAGCAATTCTCTTCGGGATTCTCTTCAACATTTAGAAAGAGTTTCATCTAGTTCAACAGGGATGAGTACACATGGACAACCTGAGCGTAATGATGATTTTGATTGCACTCTCTGCTTGAAGTTACTGTACGAACCTGTCACAACCCCTTGTGGACATTCTTTCTGTCGTTCATGTCTATTTCAGTCAATGGATCGTGGTTAGTGATATCTTCTGTTGATTATATTTTCTACAGTGATCGATATATTCTATGCTGTGTTGATTCTTGTCCTGATGTGTTAGGAAACAGATGCCCATTGTGCAGGACAGTTCTGTTTATTAGTCCCAGAACATGTTCCATCAGGTGAGTTGTCTATAGTCTCTACAATGCCCTAATATTATATGGAAACTACATGAAAGCTTTGGGTTACTTTATTTTTCTTGTAGTTTATAGTGGGATTTTTAGTCACTGTTATAACTATAATAGGTTGAAAGCCAGCCAAACACATGGCAGTAGGAAGTTACTTAATGAAATTGAGACAATGTTTGCCCCCAACTTTATAGGACAAAAAAAAATGCGTGATTTGAACACCATTCTGGTTATTAGTGAAGGTCTTTGGTACCTATAACATGCATTCTTCTGGGCTTATTAGTATGTGTTAGTCAGTTTAATCTTCCGATATTTTGGTCAAATAAAAATTCTAACAGATTTCACTTACTCTTTTCCAATATATCTTGTCAATTGTTTCAGTGTGACACTGAAAAACATCATACAAAAGAACTTTCCTGAGGAATATGCTGAAAGGAAGCAAGAGCAGGATGGATTAATCAACGCTGGTGTTGATTTACTTCCCCTTTTTGTCATGGATGTTGTCATACCATGTCAAAGGTTTCCGCTCAATATATTTGAACCTCGATATAGACTCATGGTGAGTTGGTAACGGATGTTGATAGTTACTAGAAAATATTGAAATATAATATATCTTGAATGTGCTAGTTGGTGATTAGTTTTCCTGTGGTTTGTCATTAAGAAACAGTAGGGTCTTTTCAGGTGGATCTGCCTAATGTTCGTTAGTAGTTGGGACTTGGGAGGGAGGAAATACCAATTAAACTCTTTGCTTTATTATAAATATTCAAAAAGCATATACTAGTTATTTTTCTTGAGTATTGATCAACTCACTCTTTGGAATTCTCCTACCTGTGTCCACCTATCACGCATGGTTTTATCTACAAGTGTAAATATGGTAACTACTTTTCCTTAAAATGGTTACTCTGCTTTTGTATAAAATTATCGAAATGTGCTTGACTAATTATGGAACTAATTGTTAAATGTCTAAAAGTGGTTAATAGTGTCATGAGGTTACTGATTTATCTAATTGTAATTAACTGTCTTCCAAGTGGTTAAGAGTAGATTAATGTGGGAATACAGTTATCTCACTGTACTTGTGGAATAAGGTCTTGAGGTTTTTAAAATGTCTGGGGGTGGCTAACTTTGCCTCAGAAGTAGTTACAAGTAAATGAATGCAAGACAAAACCAATAAATAACTCATTTGCAAAACCATAGAAGGCCCCCTTTATTATCAAACAATTTCATTAAATCGAGTACAATTGTATGCATGATAGCATTTACTGTACTAGGAATGTCAATGAACCCTATCATTGGAATTGTTCACGATGCCCTTTTCACACTCTAGAATCTATTTTTTAGGTCAACTCTTATCTAACTAACAGAAATCAAAGAATTAGTAGATTTGTTTTACCCAAAATGGGTATGGGCTAGGGATATGAACTTATATAATCTAACATCTAATGATCAAGTTTAGTTCATTCATACCCAACCTGATTGTATGCAATTTACCAATTTGTATTTGGGGCAGTAGTAGTTAAATATGCCTCCCAAGTGTTTAGTAGTGTTATCAGTTTATTGAAATGTTTAATGGTGTTTAGCTATGCTAGGTGGATGCTGGTGGACATTTTCAATGGGACGTTCTTTTTTTCTTTTATTTTCTTTTATTGTTAGATATCAAATTTGAAAAACTGTTGCTCTTGACAAAATGTATGAAGAAAATTAACATTTTTCTTTGAAAATACTGAAAATATTCTTATTTGTATACAAGAAGTTTTCATGAACAGTTTCTTATAATGAATTACAAATATTGTTTTGTGGATTGACTACTGTGAAGCATTTAAAAAAGTTGGAACATAGTTACATAGGGCTTTCTGCACTAGTTAAAATAAGGGTAAATAACACTAATATTTAGTAATTTCACACTTTCTCTACTTCATATACCTTTTTTTTTAAATTGAAAATCAAATTCTCTTATCTTTGCTTTATTTACCTATTAGTTTAGGCCTGTTAACCATGGTTTTAATTGTGAATATAACAATTTTCACTTTAACCCAAATCTTTGAGGAGTTCAGTTGTGCAAATAGTATTGGAGGGTAAGTTGAACCTGTAAAACTATTAGGGGATAAAGTGTAATTTACACTTTAATAAGTGTACAGTAGTGGACAAATTGTGCTCTTAATATATTATCCTTCTACTCTTGTACGAACATCAGTGCAAGATTGCAACACTTGGAGGGCAGTGAATGGACTGATAACTGGTTATATGTTGTCTGTGAGCTATATTTATCATTTTCAAATTTTCACCGAAGCTGTTAGTGAATACTAATCTGGGCTTTATTTGGCATATTTAATCCATCAACTTAATTATAGATTGTGCTATACTACTAGTATCAGATAGTATGAAACTCTGAATGTCATCATATCTCTGATTTATTTATCATATATTTTTAAATAAAACAGGTAAGAAGAATAATGGAAGGCAATCATCGGATGGGAATGGTAAATTATTCACTAGTCCCTTTTTTTCTATACAGCACTGGCCATTTCTGTCTGTTACTGTGTGACTTTTCTTTTGATCTTGTAGGCTATACTTGATTCTTCATCAGGTTCTTTAGCTGAGTTTGCCTGTGAAGTGGAAATCACCGAGTAGGTGCTTGGCATTGTTTTTATGTGAAAATAAAAAAATCTCAAATGCATATCCCCTTCCTCTTATGAATTCCATTCTCATGTATGTCACTTGCTTGAAATAATATTTTTTATGATGCTGTAGGTGTGAACCACTTCCAGATGGTCGTTTTTATATAGAGGTGAAAATTTAACTGATTTCTAAATGTATTTTTTATACTTCAGCCTATATCTCACAAGCTGCCGTAATTATTGTAATCCCTTGCTTGCTGTAGTTGTGGACTCTTTTGGGGCAGTATTAATTGTAGCCTCAAGGGTAGTCATTTAGTCTCACATTGACTCAATACATGAAAGAAATAGAGCGTATAAGGCTTGGGTAGTCTAACTTACAAGTCTTTTGTCGGTTGAGTTAGATTTTGAGTCCAAATTCTAAGAGTTGGAATGATTTTGTTGATTGTAAAATTATTAACTATTGATTACAAAGCAAAAAATCTTGATTTTGTCGTGATACTTCTGACTGTCTACACTGTTCTCACCTTGTAAAATTTTGAAAGAATTTTGACAAAGACTGAAAGCAATTTAGTGAAATCTACAACTGTTCTTGTTTATACATGCTTGCCAGAAGGACTCGAGTATATTGTGGTTAATTGACTAGTTGTAATTCACTCTAACAGTCAGTAGTAGTCGTTTCTCATTTTATTTTGTCACTGCTGGACTGGTGTTAGTTGTCCTAGCATACTGGAGGCTCCTAAGAATTTTCTATCCCAACCTTGATTCTATTACAATAGACTTGTTTTTTTTTTTTTTAATTTTATTTGTAAATATTCAAAAGTGAATAAAGTATTGCTACATGCAGATTGAAAGTCGTAGGAGATTTCGAATCATCCAATCATGGGATCAAGATGGGTGAGTTGTCTCTGGGTGTTATGATTCACAAATTCTCGCTGTTGATATGACTGTTTCTCTTTCATGGAAACATGGCCTTATTCCTTAATGTTTTATGCAGGTATCGGGTTGCAGAGGTCGAGTGGATACAGGATATTTTGCCACCAGAAGGAACTAGTGAGAGAGAGAATGTAAGTTCACTTAAATTTTGGTATAAATGTGTTTATAAGCTCACTGTTATGTTGATAGCATGCTAGATTATTGGACTATAAGCATATATGTGTAAAGCTTGAAGTGAACAGGCTTCATAGGTAGAGTGGTGGATAATACTCCTGTTAATATACTGGTAAATTTAACAGTTCAGTAAAGAATGGTGCCACAAGTTATTGTGGATGAAATGTAAAATTTCATTCTTGAGTTTATAAATTTAATTTAATTAATGAATTATTTGTAATTTGATTGACTTTGGCTTTGCTGCAACAAAGTAGTTTTCTTTCTGTTCTGATCAAATTGTGAAATAATTCGAATGATAGATCTATTTGTTTTTTGGGTATACAATGGAGGAAATGGTGTTTGAACTTAAGATCGTGCAAACTAGCCATATTGGTTTGAATTAAGAGATCTTTGATTTTCCCACAAAATTTATATTTCTTGATGCTTTATTTTTTAATGTTAAGGCTTAACCATAATTTTGATGACTCTATATTGAATGCATTGTAATGCAACAAATGGATCCACCATTCTAAGTAATAACTTCTTATGTGGTCCCAGTTACTGGAATTGACATGTAATGCAGCTGAAACTGCTCGATCATGGATAGCAAGAGCTAAAGAAGTAGCAAGACATGGTATTTCCTAAACTATATGATGTTTACACAGGACTTCTTTGTACTTTGGTTATATTAGTTAAAACCAAGATATACTGGTCATCATCCTTTCCTTTTGACAAAATTTGGGGTGGGGCCAGAAGCTGAGCCATTATTTCCTGCACCGTCACAGAAGTTTTTTTTTTCTTTTTCTGGTGATGCTATAGTTTTTGTATTTCTATTTTTATTGGGTGGGAGTGACCTTATTTTTCCTTTTTGCACTTTTACAAATGACAATGAACTGTTGCAATACTAAACTACTGAAATATGATACAGATCAAAGAAAACTTGAGAGACTCTCCAGTTTTGAAGTAATGATGCCCTCATTAAAAGACCCTGAGCGCTTTAGTTTTTGGGTAACTGTTTTTTCTTTGTCGGTGAAAACATCACCTTTTCACTATTTTTATTGTTTTGTACACTAATGTAGGCTCTGATTGCAGCTTTGTACCCTCTCCAATAGGAGGCCTGCGGAGAGATTGGATCTCCTACGCATCAGAGATACCACGGAGGTATTATACTTTTTTAACATACAGGAATAAATCTGAGGGGGTGGTTGAATTTGATCTTATGATGGATTTTATTTATTCTGCAGCTTCATTCTATGTTTCTGAATGTAGTTATAAAAAATATTTCTTGATCCTTTTCTTTGTAGAGGATTAGACGGGGCCTGATATTTCTCCGACAAGAAGAACAAGGCTGCAGAATTCAGTAAGACAAGGTTTGAAGGGCTACCATTATTATTGCGATTGAATATTTGTTAATTGTAAATGAACATTTGTTCATTGCAAATTCATTTACAAGTCACTCAATATTCTTCGGCCTCGTAAATAACTGTTAATGAGGTCATTTTTGTGTAACATAGGGCTGAACCCAGTTTTTCTAGTATATATAGTTAATCAATCCTCTACAACGCATTCTTTTGTCGGTCATCTAGTTCTTGCTAATGGTTGGGTTATTATGCTGGCGGAATACTGACGTAACAAACTAAAGGGGGGTTTTACTGTCTTTTAAATTACCTTAGTTTACTAGTGGTATTTCGGTCTTGTATAGATTTACAAACCTATATAATTTAGGCTTAGCTAGTTTTTTCAAGGCATAGGTTAAGAAATAAATAATGAAATATTTTATGGAAAAATTCAAATTATATGCTCTTATATTCTATTTATTTATTTATTCTTCAGAACAATTGGAAGTTAAATACAAAAGTCTTTTTGTACCAAATATACTTCAGTTAAATACAAAAGTTTTATTGTGCAGTTGAAAAGAAATATCCGTCTACTGACGTTTTTGAGATTCTGCCTCGATGAGAATTTGTTATATTTGATGCAAATTTTTTAAATTCAATAACTAAATGTTATGGGTTATTTTGTTTAAGGTATGAATATCATAAATATCAATTTAAATTGGTTAAATTTCTTATATATATATATATATATTAACAAAATGCATTCTCATAACATAATCAATTTCTAAAACTAAATTAAATTATACAAGTTTAATTTTCTATAATTATAAAAACATAAACTTTATTCATAAGTAAAGAAGAAAACACCATATAATTGAGTCACAAAGTCGGTGTTTAAGATATTTTAATATAATTAAAATAGAATTTAAATGCTTTTCTAAATAAAATTTTTTAAGAAATTAAAAAAATGAAGAACTAAAACACTTAAAAAAAGCGAATAATTGGTAAGATATTTATGTTTTTTGGTTAATTTTCTAATTTGCTTCTTGGTTAATTTGTTTCTTGGTTTGTTGGTTGAGATTTTTTTTTTTTTTTTTTTTTTTTTTTTAATTTTAATTTTTTTTTTTTTTTTAAATTTTTTTTATTTTATTTTTAATTAATTTTATTTTAGA
>Ga0099822_1003708_pt1 | contig 19684 bp, 9 predicted proteins | sample CowpeawhiteBW_FD_76839 | JGI IMG/M metagenome (GOLD analysis project Ga0099822, IMG submission 76839) | Root nodule microbial communities of legume samples collected from California USA - Cow pea white BW | ecosystem: Host-associated > Plants > Roots > Nodule | place: USA: California | collected...
ACAATAATATCAAATTATGTCAACCCTAAACACAAAATAAATACAAACATCATAAATAATTAACATAATATAAAAAAAGGGAACAAAAAAAAAAAAAAAAAAAAAAACAGACAAAAGAAACTCTGATTCAAAAACAAGATAAAAGTGCTCTCCCTTACAATCAACCTTTATTTTCCTACCACACTAGGTAAAATGGGAAAGAAAAATTGGTGAAAAAGTAAATACTACCTAATTTAAGGGTCCCTCAATTTGAAACTTTCCATTGTCTTCATGTGGAAGACTAATGCAAGGAGACAAAGAAAAAGCTTATGCAGTTCACCACACGTGTGTCCACCTTAGCCAATCTTTCTGGTCCCCCTTTGCCCTTGTTCTCTTCTTTCACATTTTGTATTTTTCATAGAATGCTTGTTCTTTAGCCTTTGGTAGAAGTGGCTCCACACTTTTTGGCCAACCAAGCCTTAAGATTCCACTCTCCTTACCATCACAGGCATCCTCCTTTTCATTCTTACTGTGGGAAAGTTCACTATTGCATCTGCTTCAGCATGCCATCTGCATGTCAAAACATTGTAAGTGAGTATAAACCTCACATTCCAAACCGATTTTGTAAGGTTAAGTTAAGCTTAAAATTCACTTCTTAACATAATATCTGAGTCATGAGTTAGAGCCTATCCTAGCTAAATCTATGGTTGGTGGACATGTTGTGTCATCTGTTATCAGGAGATTTGTTGTTTGTTGGGCCTATCGTGCTATCAGACAGCTATCAAACCACTCATTAAATGTCTAGCTTCACACTTGAGATGTATATGCTTGGCGTGAAATTTTATAAGATTGAATTAAGCTTAAAATCTACTTTTTAACAAAAGTAAACAAGGAAGATTTAATAGTTCAAAGATGTTAGAAAAGAAAAGCATAAAATGCATTGTTGGATTGCACATAATGCAAACCTAGCAAAGCCTAAATCATTAGGCTGCTTGACCGAGTAATATCAACAATGGCTTTTTTGTCAACCTAACATGATTTGACCAGCATAGCTCCTTATTTTAGCTTCTTCATTTTCTAGGCCATATACATCTTCATACAAGCATGGTGCAATCAGAAGTCAAAACCTATAGTCCTAAGGAACAATATAAAATACACATGCCACATAGTTTGGTTTTCAGTAACAGCTATTTTTGCTTCAAGCTAAATAAGCAAACAGTACCAAGAGACAATAGTTGAATGTATTTCACTAATGAAATAACATACTCTCTGTCTATGTCGGTGTAATCTTGTACTTCTTATGAGATTTTGAATCACTTTTTTCAGTCAAATTGTGTCTATTTTAAATGTTACTAAAGCAAGTATGAACTTGCAGAATGATTATGCTTAAAATCCTCAAGCCTGGCACTGTACTAGCAGTTTAGATACATTCAAGAAGCATCATGGCTTTCCTCACAGTCAAGATTGGTTTGATTAACAAATTAATTATTATTGTTATAAGCAAAAGATTAGGATGAAGTGGCTTTTTTCTGAATTCTGATGTAGCATGTAAGGCTTTCTGGCCCCGGAAACTTTACAACTTGGATTCCTCCTTTGTCCATATGCAAGAAAGAGACATTCATGACATTGACCCACCAGGATATTTATATGTGGGATATGTAATTTTCAGCAATCAAATTTAGTTTCAAAAGAGAAAATCATTAGTGAAAATGTAAAGTAAAGAAAAAGGTCCATGCAAAGCCATTTGGTCCGCTGAGTGACAGAAATTTGCATGTCTGGTGTTATGATTTTGCCTTTGCTCCTATGAGGTCAAAAATTTGGGCATGATGACTTTTTTTTACAATTATTCACTGTGTTCACTCATTAGAAAAGAAGTGAAGTGTTGAATGATTACCTGAATTGAGTGACAAAGTGGTGTAGAAAGATGGAAGCTTCAAGCCTGGCCAAGTCAAGGCCTGGACAAAGCCTTTGTCCCCCTCCAAAAGGAGTGAAATTGCAACTGCTCATATCTTTGTCCTGAAGTTCATCAATTCATCACTTGATCTAAACAAATAACACATAAAATGAACTAACAAGGGGATTTCTCTTACTTGCCACCTCCATGGATTGAACTGATATGGACATTCATAGTTTCTGTCATCTAGATGAACTGATCTAAAATTTGCAAACACACACCACCCTTTTGGTATTAAGTTCCCTTTTATTTCAAAATCTCTCAAGGCCTTTCTCATTACTCCAATTATGATATTTCCCATTCTCAGAGTTTCAGTGATGACCTGCACAAGTAGATTTTGTTAACACAGTGAGTTAAGTGAGAAGTATGGAACATTTTTACTTGTCTTTGATGAGGATCTTACTGTTTGAGTAAATGGCAATGATAGGTAATCACTCCAACACAAGGACTCTCCAACCTGATCTTGAAGTTTCTTAAGCTTCATATTTTCCTCCTGAGAGCATAAAAGTAAATCAGAAAAGATTAGTTCAGAGACTTTCTTAAGGCCACATGTGGCAATCTCATATGATATATGCCACAATTGTCCCTAGTAAAAATTCAAAACCTTTGGTATAACATGGTGGAAAGAAGCATAATAGCAACAAGAAAATGGTTTTCTACTTTTAGCCTAGGCCACTAAGAGTTGGAGTCCTGTGCTTAACTCTACTAAATACTAATTGACCAAAAAACAGCATGAGATAACTTTGAATTCAGAAGTGCTTATGATTTTGTGGTAGGTGAATTTCATTGTAACTGGTGAAGAGGAGATTTAGAAATTACCATACCGTCAATTGCTGCAAAGCTGCTGGGCATTCTGATAGATATTTTGTAGCTAGAGTCATAAGAACTGGCACTGAATCTTCCCCAGGAATCATCATATCAATAATATTATCTGCTATTAAATCATCTGTCAATTTTTCACTTGCATCATTCAGAAGCACATCCACCACATCCTTTGGAACTCTGCAAATGCCACTATTTCTTTTAGCTAGGATAATTCTCCGCACTAATTTCACCATTTTCTTCTTTGCCTAAAACCAAAAAAGTGAAGTTAGTGTTACTAGGTCCATGATCTTGACACATGACATGTATGGTAAAAAATGAAATCAATATCTAACTAAGGCAAATTTACCTGCAAAGATTGATAAAGTTTAGTTCCTGGTAGATTTATTGGTAGAGACATGAGGCCAGAGATAAATTCCTGAAAATGTTTCTTCAGAAGTTCCATTTCTTCTCCTGGATCCAAACTAATCAATGCCTTGACTAGTACATGAAAAGCAATCTGTTGACAGAAAAGAAGTAATTGTCACCTGTTGGTATCTTTGAAAAGAGTAAATTACAATAATCTCAATTTCAATGTAGCATGATTACTACAAAATGATTAAGAACCCCATAAAGATAACTACGTTTTTCACTTTATAATTATATGATCTTGAAACATAAGCTGCTAGATCACCAATTATTACTTCAGTAACTCATACATAAACAAGGAGAAAGTTTGGTCACTTTATCATACAACTTTAGAGTGGTGAATGCTTTGATATAAACAAGTTAACATGTAACTAGATGCCAAGTATAGATTTAAGAGAAGCAGCATCTTTTGTTTTATCTTGTGTCTGATGGAACTATTCTCAAGAAGTCACCGTGAGCAAAACTTAGAAGCTAGATTCTGACTTCTACACCACGTGGGGGAGAGAAAGAAGACAAGGTTTGGCATACACACACATGTGCAAACACTCATTCACCCCTTCAGTCAGAGAAAAGAGAAGGAAACTACAGAGCTAACCTTTTTTGTTTCATCTTGTATGTATACGGGGCTATCTTCTTTCCAACTAGACATTGATTCTGTGACATACTTTTGCATATCTCTGGTGATCTGAGCCTTTAGCTGTTGAGACTTGAAGAAAGCTCCAATGAGTCCATGTATTCTCCTCTGAAGGCTTCCATTGATGAGCAAAATAGAAGACTCTCCCATCAACTGAGTAAGAGACTTGGGATAAGAAGGAACAAAAACTTTTGCATCACTTTGCAGTATAAACTTGTTCACATCAGCATCCGTGGAAACTATTGTGGGGCTTCCAAATATGTGTGACTTGAACACCTTGCCATACCTACAAGTTGCAACACGCCAAATCTTAGTGAAAACAACATGAGTTTATGGATTCAACTTTGTTCACAAAACTAAGGCATGATGAGACTTTTACAACCCAGATGGTTTTTCTTTAGAATATGTTAACTTGTAATGAAGCTGAATTAAAGTGCATGCTTAAGAAAGTGGTGCGTAAAAAATGATTGCATATATGAACTTACATGCTGCGTCGCTTGTCCATGAAGCTCTCAGGGCGATCAGAATAAGCACAAGAAACAAACTCAAGAGTTTCACCGATAAAAGGCCATCCAAGAGTTCCTAATGGAAGTTTATTTCTATATTTTGATTTGAGCCTGTTCCTGTAGAGGAGGATCACAGTGCATAAGAGAAACACTGTCACAGACACAATCAAAATATTGTCCATTATTTTCTCTCTCTCTCACACACACACACTCTATAATACTTCTAGCTTTGGCTTAAATATGCGTAATCATATGGTGGCCACGGCCATAACCACGTTTTTCTTTATGAAAGTTCAGTGTGCATGTGTGTGTACGCGTGCAAGAAGAGGGAGAAGGAGAGAGGTTTTTGTGAAGTCTTAGCTAACTTTTTGCGTTAGGGGAATATAAATATTCATGTGTGTATACATTAACAAAGGCATAACATAGAATTATTATATTCTCAAGGCACAAAGAATTTTAGTGTCCTTTGGACTGAACTGGGTCAATGAGACTTAGTATCTATCTATCTATCTATCTATCAGCTTGGGAATGTCTCTCAGATCAGTGGCTTATTATCTACATCACAAATTCCAAGAAATACACACCATCTACGATAATATATACATCAAATTTACTCTCAGAAAGAATAGTCAAATATATTAAAGTGGGAGAATGTAGAAAGAGTTTTATTATATATATAATGAGATGGTGAAATATTAACTGATAATGCATGTCTGGTTTTTGCTTAGTTTATGATTTGGTTTCACATTATAGAATAAAAGAAGTCCCCACAGAAGGGCATGATTGTTGGTGTAGCACATTGGATTATGGCGTCCCCCCCTTCCTTTTCCTTTGGCAGTAGCAGTTGGAGGACCTCGTGCCTTCATGTGAAACTCAATAAGTCCAACCACATTCCTCCATCATCATCACCTTGCATCAAAACCACTCTCTCTCTCTCTCTTAAACATTTTGTTCAATCCATGCTCTTCTCCAACCTCTCACGTTATCATCATTTGCATCCTTTCTCTTATTATATGCTAGAGGCCACATACCCTTTTCTTTCTCTACCATATAAAAATACTTGTCCTATCCCCACATTTCTGTGACTTTTAAATGTATTGGCTAGTGAAGGTACATGCCTTTAATGGACCAACCAAGAATGAGAGTGACAAAATTGCATGAAAGATGGTATTTAAAGACAAGCCACTCTTCTCCTACTTGATTATTTCATATATGCATGCCTACCCAAAACTTTGATTAAGCTTTTGTAAGTTTCTCTTTGACTGTAGTCAACAATTATGCTTTTTTTGTATTGTTATTATTATTATTATTATCAGAATGGCCTGGTTTTAAAGGGAAACAACCTATCAGATTCAGGCAACCAATTGGCAACAGAGATTATTCGGCGCTGTTCTGAATTTTATTTAACTATTACACAAAATCAGTGAGAATCCCACAAAGAAATTCATACATATTATTGTATATTCTCTTGGAGTTTGAGGAGCTTGGACCATTAACTTCAAGAAAAGCAAGTCTTTTCTGAAAAGAAAAGAAAAACTAGTAGTTGAGAAAATAAGTTATAGTATTTTAGTGCTTGCATGCATGTTGTGGGAACCCTGCCAGTCTGCACAGTGCCATCCGTGTCCACATCCTTTTGGGGAATTGTGCATGTTTACATTAGGCACATGTGAATCTCTCTTCACTATTCTCAAACCTCAACATGGTGAATATGCAATCCAGCACCACAAAACAAACATGGAGAATAAGCATTCTTGGCTTGGAAATTGGAAAATAACCAATCATATATATTAAAGGGAGATGATGAGTTGATGATAGAGAAATAGAGAAAGATGATCCAACAGTTCAAAGTTTTGCTCGTGAAATTATAAACCAGCACACCATGGATATTTCTCGGAAAACATGCCAACCTTTCTATTTATGAGATTTAAATAGAAATTGTTTCTTCCAACAACTAATTTGTAGTAGTCTGATCCATGCTGTCTTACATGCACAGATATAAATACATGAATCCAAATTCAAGAAATGGACAAATTCAGTAAGAAAAAAAAATTGCTTTTGCAAAATTTAATTAGTATTCTCATCTTAGTGCTTTAAATTACCTTACCAAAACCACCCACCGTCCTCTGCACTAGCCATGTGCTGGCTCTAACTCAAATCTGGCTCTATTCACACACAAAACCAATAAAAATATTGAAAACCCAATTGTCATCTATAGGTAAAAAGAACAGGGCCATTGTACATCAAAGGCAATCAACTTTACTATTGTCAGAGCAAAAGGAACCAAGGAACCACATAAAAAAAATTTACAAATGACAATTTTGGATGTCAGGACCCGGAACTCTCAAGCCTCAACAAATGTATAATCTAAAATCCATCAACAAAGTAAACCAAAGAAAAGCATTGGATGAATCAATGCAGGTACATTCGAAGTCAATAACTTTTTTTCTCTGCTGATAAAGATAACAGGAACATAATTAGACACTTGGGATGGATTTTGATCGAATAAGCCTTTTAATCAGAGCTTTCTCTTCATCAATCTTTTGTTTCTCTTCAGCATCTTTTGGCTTTATCTTCCTCTTCTCTTCCAATATCCATTTCAAGAGTTCACGTTGTTGATTTTCTGGAATTGGTTCTCGTTTGACCACAGGATTTGTAGTAGGTGGTGTAGGCACGTTCATCTCCAAAACAGGAGCAGCAGTATCTTTAGTTGAGACAGGAGTTACATCTTGTTCCTCCTCTTCACCAATTTCTTTCTTCTTATTCCCCAAAAACAAGTAAGCTACAGAGTTAGACAATCATCAGTCTAGCAACAACGAGAACAAGACATGTTTTAACAATAGAAATTCATTCATGCATACTAGATTTAGGATCACAAAAGAAAAACACGAGCAAGAATAATAGACTGAAAAATGACATGGCAGAAGAGCAGAGTAGTTACTCTCAATATATTGAACGACACATGTTAAATGTATTAGATAAGCGTGTAAATAAATTTTCGGTATAGAATCCTTAATTGAGAACCCAATTGTTACCATCAAACTAGTTACAAGGTATGCTTTTAAACATCTTCATTGTACTAGTAAGCTGTCCGAAAAATGAAGTGTAGCTTATATAGATAAAACAATTGAAGAACAGTGTATTTTGTATAACTTGGATTTTAAACCTTTTATACTCTATCTTATTAACTAAATCATGCATAGGATAAAGTGCTTGCACATCTTGTTTCTCACAGAGCTAAGATTATAAACATATGCCAATGAATCATCTTCAATCAGATCCGAGGCAAATACTATAGGTTTGTTTGAACACAATATTTTAGTGAAATTTAAAAAACATAAAGCTATTGATCTTTTGCAAAACTGTACATAAGATTATGCATCCATAAATTATGAAATTAAAATGATTACAGAATGCTGATGTACAATATACAGTCTCAAAAATGATTAAGTTATCACCTTGATTATTTTTGTTTGTCAAACCTTGGTTCAATGAATCAATATAAAGAAAATTGTAATAATTGTCAAGACCACAAAACCATCAGTTGCAAATGCAACATAAAAGTTACAATGATAGAAAACTAGCACACTAATCTAAGAAATAATGCTACTAACAACCTCAACTATCATATATTAAGAATATAACAACCAAGCATGCATCGTAGCAATAAAGGCACAAGGTAGCCTCTTTTTCGGCCTTCCATAAAATAACCATCCTCAGACATAGAGTCAAAGCTTTCCATTATAATCATGTTATTTCTTGATTTCTATTTATTTTGTTGGTCATGACCAGACCCAATGCTTTTCAGCTTATGATCTCACTGGCTCCCCACTCATCCTCAGAAGCAGATATCTTATGAAGATCATTAAACCCATCCTCCCTAATAAATCACCACCCTTATGATGTTATGATCTTCTCACTCACCAAACTCATGAACAAACATGTCAAAGTGAAATACAGCTTAATGTAGTACCATCCTACCCACCTCATCCAGAATCAACAATTATTTTCAGGGAGCATTTCAGCATATAAAAGGAGCAAAATAAACACTGGTAAGCCAAAGCCAATATTACCTAACTCAAGGTGTGACTTTACCCTCCCTCATTTGTGCACAAATGAAAACAAATATTACAACCCATGAAATTTCAAACCCAAAGAAAAAGTATGTTTTCCTTCCACCCCATGATCAATAATAACAAGCGATGATTAAAACAGACAAAAAAAATTAAACTTACATCATTCATTCAGGGGAAAAGCCATATCCAATCCAAAGAAGGAAACCCCATCTCATAATTTCCCACATGATCAACAAGGGTCAAAACATTCAAACGAAAAAGAAAAGATTTTTTGGTCAAGGAAAAATTACCTCCGACACCGAGATTCACAGCCAAGAGTATAGGCCAAACAAATTTATAGCGCCGAACAAACGGTACCTTCGGCGGCGGCGGCGGCGGCGGTGGAGCAGCAGCGTGGCCGTGGGTCCCCATCGCCGCCGGCGAGGAATACTCGTTCGATTTCTGTTGTCCTCGAAACTGCTTCAGCTGCGCTGTTACCGTAAACAGAGAAACCTTGAATCAAAATTAAATATTTGATTTTTTCAACAATTTTTTGTCTGAACTAAGAAAAAAATTAAGAAATTAACCTTTTCGAGGCTTGTTAGTATATAGCTTTGGAGGACCTTCTTCACTCATTCTTTTCTTCTCTTTCACTCTTCACTCTTCACCTTATTCCACAGTTTACTCTTGCTTGAATCTTCTTCACTGTTATGTCACACTGTTTCCCATGCATATAAGGAAACCATCATTTTTTATACTTTTTGCTTTAGGGAGTATTTTACCTTATTATCCAAGAAAATTGATATGAAGGACTTTTTTTTAAATTTATGAAAATTGATATATTCTTAAAATTAGAAAAAATGGATAAGTGATGCAAAATTTTATCGTAAGATGTTGAAATACTACTTTTCCTACGACATAGATATTACGTTTCTAGATATTTTATTCAATTTTTGTTCGCACATTTTACTGTAAAAAAAAAATAAAAGTTAATTTATTTTGAAGATATTTTTTACTTATAAAAGTTTTTATAAATAATAAATATTTCAGTTAAGAAAACGTATTCCTAGAGTTGTTCTAAGAATTAGCATGTATTTGATTTCTTATTTTAATTTTTTTAATTTGAAATCCTAAATTAAAACATAATTACTTTATCATATTTATCCAAGGTTGTATATATAGACATCCACAATAAAAGCATTCAAATAAATATTATATTTTGCTAAGGTCCCAAGTATCAGTATTTTCGTTTAAATTAAAAACCACAAAAATATTTACCTATATGCCAAAGGTGAAAAAGGAATAATATGTTAAAGATATTTAAAGAACAGAAAAGAAATACTGTCAAGCTACTGTTAATGCGAAAATCATTGTGGATAATAAATCATAATGAAATAAATATGTTGGAAATTTCATATTAAATAAATTCAATTCCTTGCCAAATAGTATGATAATTAAACCATGACCTTTTTTCTTATCAAATATAGTCTTTTATATTGAAATCCTAACAATTGGATTATAAAACAAATTTTCTTTAGATTAGATGAAAGTACAAACCAAAAAATTTAGTGACACTAAAGAAGAAAAAAAACACTAGTACCATCATTTCAATGATGAAAATCGTTCCAGACATTGGTTTTGGTTTTGAAAGAGATATTTTAAGAACATCACAGTGAATAAACTACTTAGTTCAGCGTTTAAGTTACCTTTTAATATTTTATAAACTAAACAGATACTAATTCTGTATTAAAAAATCAATTTTACATCATTTTAATACAGAATCAAGCACGCATTTAATGTGATACTTAAAACTTTGATACTTCCCTACCAAATATAGTACTTTGGATCCTGTTCTTGTTTTGTGCTCAAGTCATACCATATATATATTATCCTCGTTTACTGCAAAATGAATCGTTGCGGAATGAACTATGATTTATGAACAATTATCTGATGGTACATGTTCTATGGACATTTTAACAAAAATTATAGAACAGCAATACTGAATTCCTATTACTACGCTTACAAGTTTACACTAATTATCAAGACAATATAACGTCGGTAGCAACACAAATGGCACAATTCATCAATCAAGTACGTCTGTCTGCACCTTCATCAATCAGCTCCATGGACGAGAACTGCCATAACCCCTCCCACGGTCTTGGAAACCTCGGGGACCTGATTCATTGATTGTTGAACGAGAACACAATAAATCCCTTTGGATAAAAATGACAACATAAACATTGACCACAGTTTTACATGAAAGGTAAATCAATATTCAGAGATACGAAGTTAGAGGAAAGGAATCCTGAAGGGAAAAGAAGATATCATCAAAAATAAAGATCAAGAACCATGCAACACACCATGCCAATATATCTGAAGATCTATCAAAGAACCTCCCATTAAAAGACCGTTAACAAAAATGATAGAAAACCATCTAAAAAGAGCTCAATAGAAGACTGCAATCGAGAGGAATCAAATACACCAAAACAGTAACAAAGCAAACCCCAGGCAAAACTATTAAACACAACGACATGTGATATTTGAATGTTATTAATTGTTTTCTTCTAGGTGAGTATATCAGAATCATATGCATAAAGTCCACACCAAACAAACATACACTTCACAGCTACAAGCAACAATTACTATCTTGAGTAGAGGACCAACAAATTATATGCACTCTGTAAGCCCGGTTACACTAGGGTAGAGTTAACTGACCTGAAGGAAGAGGTGGTGCACCACGCCCCATTGCTGCTAATTCAGGACTCACTTTCTGTCCAGCTTCCTCAAGTATGGCGATTAGTTCCTTTGCAAATCTAGCATTAGCAGCCGTGAAGAATGTGTAGGCAGTTCCTTTTGCACCAGCTCTCCCAGTCCGCCCAATGCGATGGACATAGTCCTCAAGTGACCCCGGAAAGTCATAATTTATTACATACTTCACATCCTTCACATCTGTTCACAGTAATCAAAAGAATTAAGATAAACATTAAGTAAAGCTATTGGTTAACTTTAAAAAGTGACAGTAAACAGGAAATCATGATGCAACACAAAAGCAGCTCTTCGCTATTTGCCACAACAAAATGCCAAGACGGACTACTCATGGAATTGACCTCAAGCAGCAGACGGGTAATTCTAACTTAAAAAGACATGCAATTCCAGCATTATATAACACGTTATCAAAGACTGGAAAAATGTAGACAACAAAACATTAACTAAAAAGGAATTCAATATACAAGATTGAAGGAAGCTAGGATAACAGTAATTTAATATTAGTATGTCCAAAATTAATAAAATAACACTGATATTTCCATAACTAAAACAATGTCTGCCAAGTAATTAACCAAAGCAAAAGTTTGTGTACCTAAACCACGGGCTGCAACATCTGTTGCAGTCATAATAGGACTTTTTCCCGATTTAAATTCTGAGAGCACCCAATCTCTTTCTGCTTGACTTTTGTCTCCATGAATTGAAAGTGCAGGCCAGCCATCCATACGGAGTTGCCTAGTGATCTGATCACATCCTTTTTTGGTATCCATGAATATCAGTATTCGGCTGCCATCCATGATGTCCTCTAGCAACTTCACCAATCTGACAAATAGACAGACTCCATTAGGTGGCCCTACGTGATAAGTTCTTAATGAGAAGGAAAATAAGACAGAACACGTCCTACTTATCATATTTCTGCTTTTCCGAAACAATGTCAACATATTGACGTATTGCATGGTTAGCTTTCAAATCTTCAGACCCTATAATTACCTGCACAATGATTACAGAAGTTATTTAAACACACACATACATACACACTTCTCACAAATTACAATACATTTTTCTTAAAACAATTCATTGCAGACCAAAAACCATTTCATCATAGAGGAATGGAATATACAAGAAAAATACAGTTACATAGCCCAACATGAAATATCTTAATATCTTACTTTGTATGGGTTATAAAGGAACTTCCGTGCCAGTTGTTCGACCTCCTTTGGCCAAGTAGCACTCCAATACAAAGTTTGACGGTCTGGTCGGATCTAAGTAAAACAAAAACCAAATTAGATGACCAGAAAAATAAAGAAACCTTACAAATATGAGTCTTCAGTGATCATATTTTCCAAATCAAGTTGGATTAATTGGTAGGTACAACTAGTACAATAGTTAGGGGACAAACGAGGAAAATATCATTGTTTTCAGGCCAAATTAGATTCTTTTAGGCTTTAAAAATAAACTAAAATTGAAAATGAAATTTAAGAAATCGAGCTCAAATCCCTGTTAGCCGATGCACTACCAACCAGTGTAGTCAGTATCGCATCATACCATGGTCCTGCAATGCAAATCAGGAGCTCTATCTTTTCTAGGTGTGAATCGCAGAGCATATTGCCAGAATCAGTCTCTAGCCATATTGCCCGATTTCTGGTACAACAAGGGTCACATCACACCTACTGGAAGTTGGGTCATCATGTGTGATTGAAGTTTTTTAGACAATACTTCCGAATTTAGGCAGCAGTAGCAGCCACTGTTTGCAGATTCTAGCAGTAACGACACTGGGTTTTTTGGGAGACTATATAGCTGATTTGTGCAGAGCAGCAAGTAGTCACTATTATACTAATTTATACTGCTGCTTTTGTGAACTGGGCGGCAGAAAAGCAACTATTGTTTGCTAAATTTATGTAACAGGCAGCCACTTACTTTTGCCTAGTGGTTGTTATTATGCAGTAACAGTGTTTGTTTTGGAGCTTATATGACACTTTCTTTATGTTAAAATTCCCTAGATTATTTATGTTTTTAAAGTTATTCATCATGAATTTGTGCCTTTACATATCTTATTCAACACAAACTATTTTTATTATTGATCAGGAATTGTAAAAGCATCTCTAATGGGAATTGCTTGCAAGAGTTGTATTTCAATAAAAGCGTTATTTTAATGTCAGTCCTACAAACATGAGTTACTTAAAATCAAGATTCAATCAGTGATTCAGAAAATAACTTTTCCAATTCGCGGTTTGTAATCCGATTTAACTACCATGCTAGTAATATAGCTACTAGCTAGAACATTACTCATAACATTACTCATAATAAGTGAATGAAGCATCAACTTGACTATGGCAAATAATACCATACTAAGCTATTTCATGAAATTTTACTATCTCAAAATATTGACCACATCATAAAATAAAGCAACCTGAGAAACAATCTTCCGCAGCTGAGGATCAAACCCCATATCCAACATCCTATCAGCTTCATCCAATACAAGATATGTGACCCTCTGCAAGTTGGTATGATTTGATTCAAGCATATCAATTAACCTTCCGGGAGTGGCAATTACAATTTCGACACCTGTTAAGAAAAATTAACAGAAGCAAAGACAAATTCATGATTATTGTTAGCATGTAAATAAGCTTTTCAAATAAATAACGTTGCTTTTTATTTTTTCTTCAATTTCTTAGTTGCTTTAATTTTCTTGATTGTTGATTTTAGTCTTCTTAATTTAAGTTATTAGTTTTATAAGATATAATAAGAAAAATGATCCTTTTTAGTGTATTTTGCAAAATAGAGGACTGAACGCCATCAGTCAGGGGGCCACAGCTTAGCATGCAAGTGGCTGAAAGCAAGCGTTGAGCACCCAAAACAGAGCACTCAACACCCACAGCTTGAGCGACTCTTGATTTTCCCTTAAAAGACACTCCACGGTCTACCCTTAAATTTCTCTATTTAAAGAGAAATCTATTTCGGACGCTACCTGCTTGATAAAAAATTCTGTTATAAATTTGATTGTTTTATATTTATTTTCTCAAGATTTTGATTTTACAATTAATTTCTCTTTAATCTGCTCTTGTAAAAAGAAACTAAAATAGTACAATTAGTGAAAATATTAGATTGACAAAACATTCAGTCAAATCCCTGTTGGAACAGTACTCATATTTATTCTTGCTACTTCTATTATTTGGTGTACTTGCCAAAGGCATAGCGGCTATGTAAAGAAGGAATAAAAAATTGTACAAATGGGCAACAAACAGTCCGCAAGTTAATTTACAAAAGTTGTAGCTTTGTATACTTCAACACATACCTTTCTGGAGATCACGCACCTGGGGTCCCTTCGGAACCCCACCATAGATGCATGTACTCTTAATCCTAGATGATGCACCAAATTTAGTAGCCTCTTGTTGTATTTGAACAGCAAGTTCACGAGTTGGAGCCAATACTAACACAATAGGTCCATCTCCAGGATCTGAAATATATTGTCAACAAATGGACAGCAAAAAGAAAGAGAACAAAGTCAAAAAACCGCACCCTTACATTCAATATGAAATGTGATCACCATGGCTGTTTCCTTATTTACATACCTAGAATCGGCTGAGCATTAACATGCACAATGGCAGGTAATAAGTAAGCAAGTGTCTTCCCTGAACCTGTTTCAGCTATTCCTATGAGATCACGCCCCTTCAAAGCCATGGGCCAACCTTGAGATTGAATGGGTGTAGGCTCAGTAAATCCAGCTTTTGTAATTTCTTGCATCACGTATTCTGGATGAAATCAAGGCATAAAATTAGTATGCTGTTTAAAGATGTCATCCCATAATCTGAAAATAACTTTTGCAAGATAATCATGACATAATAATTATAAACAAAATGTTCTTTCTCCTTTATTTTGAGTTATATATTCTGCAAATAGGAAGCTTTGACCACGTCAATTTACTTAAATCACACGCCATCTTCTGAATAAAATAAGCAACCAATTCCTCACCCATTAGGAAAATATTTTTAGCATACTATTTTTCTTGACAATCTTTCCCATTGAACTAATAATCCTTCCAAAGTACCAATTTTTGTCAATGTGTTATGCAAAATAAAGCAATAATGAGAAGATGAGTCATGTACTTTAACCTGAAGAAGATGGAAAGTAAAACTGAAGAAATTCAAAAAAAAAAAAAAAACAAAACAGAAATACCTGGAAAACCAGCATCTTGAAAGGTCTTGACAGGCTTGGGGATATCTCGACCTTCAACAGTTATTTCCCTCTGCTGTCGGTACTCATTAACCTCAGCATCTGTCATTGCCCTTACTGCGGGTGACTCAATGTAGAAGTTTTTCTCAAAATGAGGTAAACCATCCAAACTGAGGTTCCTCTTTGGTGATCCACCATCCTCATGATCCCTCCTGTTTGACGAAGAGTGCTGTACAGAACCACCAAACCCTGTAGGTGCACCTAGGCCAGAATCACTAACAAAACAAACCGTCATTCAGCAAAAACATTTGTAATAAAATAAAAAGAGGATTATCAAATGAAACTACATACATTTGGGTAAAGATCGAGGAAAAGTAAGGATAAAATCTTTAATAAAAGAATAGCGCATTAATATATGGTTGAATAATAGAATGTCATATTAACATATGTTGTGTAATAATGCTTTGAAAATAAAATGCTCTGTCCTTTAATTATACTAATACTTCATAGTCTACTAGACTTCTAGTCATAATTAAGTAATTACAAAAAATTATATTTTATTGTTATAATCACAGATGTCTTTTTTCAAATTGTGATCATAGTTTTGAATTAATGATAAATGATCAATGTCTCTTTATTTATCAATATTCTACATTTATACAAATTATTTAACAACTTCTTTTTAATGTATCCTAAATTTGAAAAACATTGTTGTGTCCCTATACCGTCCTAATGCCATACTAAGTATCTGTGCTTCATAGGATAGGGAAGCAGGATGACTGCTATTTTAAATATTACATGCAAAATAAAAAGTTAACACTACATACGTATGTATTCAAGAATAATAGAGAACCCAATTAAAAGAGATTCATGAAAGAAATAACTCGTCTTGGCTTAGTCACACAATCACTATCAATCTAGCAAAATAAGAGCATTCTAATGAAGTCAAAAAATGACAGACGATGAAATTAATAGGAAAAAACACAGTCAACAAATTAGATAAATAATAGCAGAATGTGACTTGGGAAGTTTAATGTAAGAAGAAATAATGGAACATATAAAAAAATAGCTCTGGAGAGTACAACAGAAACAAAGGTCACCACGAGGTAATGTTTGGTGAAATGGTCAAAGAAGAAGGATTTCGAATTCAGTTATTATCTTTCTAAAGCAAAAATAGATAAACACGTTACAAAATGAGTTGAAAACACAGTTTTACACCCAAAAAAAAAAATAGTTTCATAGATAAAAATGGACTTTTGAAGCTTATGTAATGATAACATTCCTACATAGCACAAGAAAAAAGATACTTTGGCTATTATCCAACTGCAGAGACAGCTATTTTGCTATTTGAGTTCCACATAGCAACCAGGGGTTGCTTCACCCTGCTACACAGCTAAGTATTCTATTGACTAGTGAAATATGAAACAGGTCCTTAAAATTCATCTGAGATATTTCAAAATATTTTTAACATACAATATAATGATATGATATTATGACATGTCTAACACTCCTCCTCTAGAAAAGGCTACAGAGCATTAAGTTTGTGCTACGAGCGGTGGCAGGCAATGACTACAAAAAAAATAACAAAGCCTCACCTCATTAGAAGAAGTTGGCTCCATGGAAAATCACATGACACCATTCAATTTGGTTTACACAATGGAAAAAATAAAATAAATAAACAAATAAAACCATTGTCCCCAGAAGTAACTGAAATGGTTATGCTGCAGGACATCAATTGTGAGCTCACAGGCTCAATCCATCCTCCTTTTAAGACATACCGTGAGTCTCTCTTTGGATCCAAATAAGATATAATATAATAAAACCTTTTAAAACAACCATGAAAGTGAAATTAACAAGGCAAATGATTGATAGATTGTGCCTATTACCACGTACTCATACAGTTGTTAAAATACCAATGAACCGAAGACGAACTAAACTAGCAGTAGCAAATGTTTCCACCATGAAAAAACCCTAACATTTGGCACTCTAGTAAAACTAAAAAGAAGATTGAGTCAGAAACAAAATAAAAAATAAAATGAACGGGAACATGATATTAGGAGATTACTGAACTCGTCAACGTCAACCAGAGCTAAGAGTGTGAAAATCTAACAATCTGACTAAATTAGTGAACAAAATCTTCAAAACTAGGGAGTGTAGAAAAACATTAAGAATAAGAAAACAAATTGAATTTGAACGGAAAAGGAACATATCTGTTTCCAGAAAATTAGGGTTCAGATTAAATGACAGCGGTGGTTACCTCCTCCGGTCACGGTAAGAAGTGGGGTCGCCGGAGCGGCTGTCGTAGCGGCTCATGATGTCCTTCGACAATACACTCTTCACTTTCCTCCTTTCCTTAGCTCCTGAAAGAGCGTTTTTCAGTTTCTCTCTAACAAGTAATTGGGCTTTTCTCTGCTGGCCCAAGTCACGCTTTTCTTGGGCAATTCTTATTAATATACCTTCGCCCTATGTTCTTCTTTCTGACAACATTTTTTGAAATGTTTGAATTCCATAACATCAAAAAAAAACTTGTCGGATATATTAAATATTAAATATTTGACATTTTAAAATATTTCAGAAAGATTTTTCAAAATGTTTAAAAAATCAATATTCTAAAAGGTATTTTCCGAAAATACTAAGAATGTAACATGTTACTAAAGCTGTCAAAATGGGTTGGAACCCACGAACCAATCCAGCTCACCACGGGTTTGGATCGGGTTGGGTTGAAATTTTTTTACAAATTTCAATACGGGTTGATTTTTAACCCAACACACCTAGAACTCGGCTTACTCCAGTTAAACCCGTAATGAGAACCCTAGTGAGCCGGGTTGGCTCACCAACCCGCAAATAAATAGTCACACAGTGTTTTTTTATTAAGTTGGGTTTTATATTTGGGTCATGTTAGGTGATTTTTTTTTAGTCAACATATAGATAATTTATCTTTTTATGATTTTAGTTTGTATTTGGATTGTATTAAAATTTATTTAGATTTTCATTAGAATTATAATTTAATTTTGACTGAATAAAAGTAAAAAAATTGTATTTTTTTTAATTAAGTGAAAACATGAGTCAATCCGTTTAACCCATCAACCCGTGGTGGGCCAGGTCGAGTTCAAAATTTTTTGGCTCGCTGATAAGTGAGTCAGATTGGGTTAGTTCACTAAATGATTAACCCATGATGGATCGAGTCGAATTGGACCGAATTACCATTTTGACAGCTCTACATGTTACATAAAGTACTTTTATGATGTGTTGAAATTTCAACTATCTGAAAACTAGAAAAACAAGTATTTTGAAAAATATAAATATACTAATAAACTTGAAAACTTCAAATAACAATTGCCTTTTCTTGGACTATTTGGGCTCAAGTCAACCCATTACAGAATGGTCTGGGTTAGTTACTTTAAAATTGGGCTTTTTCTTCCTGCACGCCCAAAATTTTTAAAATGACTATTTTATTTTTGTAAAAATTCTGGATAATATCAAATCCGAAAATCCTCCGGACTAATTTTTATAGTATTTCACGCGACTTTCGAAATTGGATTTTTAGAACAGAATTTACATAATAGGATTTCCGAACATGGTTTCTAAAACAAACTTTCAGAAAAAAATAAATATGAAATATATTTTGAGATGAGTTTTTCTTTTTTGGGAAAGAATTTTTGTAATAAGTTTTTCAAAACATACATGATACTTTTCAAACGATTTTTTGAAAAACGAGCTTGTCAGAACAAAATTTTTAAAACACATAAATGCATTTTTGGAAAAAGTTTTTTTTTTTAAAAAAATATATTTTTGATCTCTCAAGTTTCAATGAATTTTAGAATTAGTTTATTTTTGAAATTTTATATCAATTTAGTCCTTGATCTTTAGAAATGCGTGGATTTAATCCTTCTTACCAAATTTTGTTGAGTTATTTGACATTTTAAATGCATTTTATGATAATATTTAAGTTAATATTAAAACGAAAATATGTCAAACGGCGTAAACAATTCAAATACGATCATGAAATCTGCTTGAAATGTCAAATAAACTAAACTTAACAAAATTTAATTAAAATAACTAAATTCATATATTTTTAAAAATAAATGACTAAATTAATCAAAAAATTTGAAGAAGAACTAATTACAAATTTCACTCATCGGACAAAATACATATTTAATTCTTCTTTTTCTTAAAGGGACTCTCTCTGTTTGTCGTATTCTTCTTCTATGGCATAGCAACAGTGGCATAATGCAACGAGAAAGATTATCTTAGTCTTTTCCGTCAGTAGAAGATGCAGTTAGTAAAAACGGGGGTGCAGAAAAAAAGGATACGGACTTTTTAAGGGTTTTTTCCTTGGCACGTGCCTGATTCACTGTGATCTATTTTTATCAAAGGATTCCCCACCCGAGAC
>Ga0099822_1003710_pt1 | contig 19679 bp, 26 predicted proteins | sample CowpeawhiteBW_FD_76839 | JGI IMG/M metagenome (GOLD analysis project Ga0099822, IMG submission 76839) | Root nodule microbial communities of legume samples collected from California USA - Cow pea white BW | ecosystem: Host-associated > Plants > Roots > Nodule | place: USA: California | collected...
ATGGGTGGCGGCCTGTCCCGTGGCGGCGGAGGCGGAGCCGGCGCCGGGATGACCTCCGGCGGCACGGCTGGCGGAATGCAGAGCCCGGCTGGCGGCACGCATGTCGGCACCGCGGCTGGACGGACGCAATTCGGCGGCGGCGGGCGCTTCGCCGGCGAGTCCTTTGCGCATCGAGGCTTCTCGCCCCGGTTCTCAAGGTTCGCTGATCGAGACGACTTTCACCGTCGGTTCTTCGATCATCGGTTCGATCACCGCTTCGCTGATCGCCGCTTCTTCGATCATCGCTTCCATCGCTTTGCATTCGTCGGCGACGACGGCTGCTTGCGCAGGGTGTGGACGCCGCGTGGACCGCGGTTCGTCAACATCTGCGGCTAGCTAGCGCGAGGAATGACGTGCGGCGGGAGTGTAACGGCGTGCCCACCATCGAAGCGAAGTGGTGGGCACGCTCGCGCTTCGCCGACCCCTACAACCTCACGCCGGCACGCGCTCGGGCAACAGCTCGGCGATCTGCACGGCGTTGAGCGCCGCACCCTTCAGGAGCTGATCGGCGGCGACGAACATCGAGATCGAGCGCCCGCTGGGGTCGCTCAGGTCCTTGCGGATGCGGCCGACCAGGACGTCGTCCTGACCCGAGGCGTCGATCGGCATCGGGAAGTAGTTTCCGGCGCGGTCGTCCACGATCTTCACGCCCGGCGCCTGCGCCATGATCGCGCGCACCTCGTCCTCGGTGATCGGCTTTTCGCATTCGAAAGTGATCGCCTCGCAATGGGCGCGCAGCACCGGCACGCGTACGCAGGTGACGCCGATCGCGATCTTGTCGTCCTCGAAGATCTTGCGGGTCTCCTTGATGACCTTGGTCTCCTCGTCGTTGTAGCCGGTCTCCGGATCGATCGCGGTGTTGTGGTTGAACAGGTTGAATGCGTAGGGATGCGGCATCACCTTCGGCGTGTAGACCTGTCCGTTGAGATTGGCGCGCGTCGATTCGACGAGCTCCTCCATCGCGGCGGCGCCGGCACCGCTCGCGGCCTGGTAGGTCGAGATGATCACGCGCTTGATGCGGTTCTTCTGGTGAATTGGCCACAGCGGCACCAGCGCGGTGATGGCGGCGCAATTCGGGTTGGCGATGATTCCCTTGTGATCGCGGATGCGGTTCGCGTTGATCTCCGGAATCACCAGCGGCACGTTCGGATCCATGCGGAAGGCGGAGGAATTGTCGACCACGACGGCGCCGGACTTCACCGCAAGCGGCGCGAACTTCTTGGAGATGCCGCTGCCGGCCGAGAACAGCGCGATGTCGACGCCCTCAAAGGCGCGCTCGGTGAGCTCTTCGATCACGACCTGCTTGCCGCGGAAGTCGATGGTCTTGCCGTCCGAGCGGGCGCTGGCCAGGGCCTTCAGCTTGCCGACGCGGAAGCCGCGCTTGTCCATGGTGGCGATGAATTCGGCGCCGACTGCGCCGGTGACGCCGACAATCGCGACGACGGGATCGTTACTCACTTTGTCCTCCATTCGAGATGTGTTGCAGGCAATAAAAGAGCCCCGGACCTTCATCAGGCGGGGCTTCGGGTTGAGATGATGCGGTTCGACCGACTACGCGCGCACGTCTCCCGAGGCCCCGGAGGGCTTGGTGGTTTTGGTCGTGCGTTTGGTCGCGGTGATCATGGGGCGGACTTATGCGGCAGAGATCGGCGGCCGTCAATGCTTTTGGGCGAAACCGTGGCGGCGACCGGCTCCAGCGTCATCGCTTACGTGCTGCCCCCGGCGGCTCGAGGATGACCTCTTTCAGATCGGCACCGCTGACCACGACGATCACGAAGTTGAGCCGGCCGCGCTCGCGCGTCAGGCCGCCGCTGATCGCCCGGCCCGACGTTGCGTGTTCGGCCACGCGCACGGCATCCGACAGGCGATGCCGAAGCCCCCGCAGCACGACGAGGTTGCTGCGATCTTCGTCGTCGAGCATCGCGAGCGGTGAGGCGGCCTCGCCGCCCGTCACTTCGCCGGTCGCAGCATTGATCGCGTGCTGCCAGACGCGGTCGCGCTGGACCGTCTTGACCCTGTAGACTGCGGGGTCAGCGCCGCCGTCGAAGCTGATATCCGCCGCGGTCGCGCCTGCATGCTGCGCCTCGGCGATCGCCACGGCTTGACGCAGCGATATCTGGGCCGCCCGGAAGCTGTCGATCTCGCGGCGGACCGCCTGTGCGTCGAGCTGCGCGCTGTCGTCGTTCTGGAGTGGAGCCCCCGCTGCGGCAGCCGTCGTGGCGATCGCGCGGGCCGGGGAGGCGACGAGCAGGGACAGCAGCGCAATCGCAAGCAGCCACGTCCCGAACATCCGGTGTCCCAGCCTGCGCAGTCGTCCTGTCGTCATCGTCGAACTCGTGCTTTTCGCGCTGACGCGCTTGCGCGTCGCGGCCGCCATGCGGATGGAGAAAGTGCGGCCGACCCGTTGCGTGAAGGTCGGCCGCTGAACGTCCAGCGGAGCGACGGCGTAGGCTCCGTTGCGGCGATCGTAGTTTGTCAGGCGACGCGAGACCCTTGGGGGGCTCGTTGCAGTGGGTTCGCATCTCTTTATAAATAAAACCATACGGTATCGTTTTGTTTTGGTCAAGCGCCGAATTGCTGCACTGCGTGAGGTAATCTGATGCGCGAGCCGGATACTTTGCGAAACTGTCAGCGTGCGGGCCGGCGGCGCTGGCTGGCCTTAGGCAAGATAGGAGCCCGTCCGGGCGGACCAAGGGCCCCGGCGAGAAACAGTCGGATCGAGACCTCCATGCGCCTCTCGGCGGTTTCCAAGTCCATTGGGATCCCGAAGGTCGCCATCCGATGGGTGTGGCCTACCACCATGTTGAGGAACGTCTCGGCGGCGATCGTGGTGTCCTCGAGTTCGAGGGCGCCGCTCTCGACCAGGTGGTCGAAGAACACCGCCGTCGTCGACACGGCCTTCGACCAGCCTTCATCGACTGCAAGTTTGGCAACCTCGGGAAAGTTGATCGCCTGCGCGGTCAGGATTCGGCTGAAGGCGATGGCATCGTCGCCGCAGTTGAGCTGCAGCGATTGGCGTCCGAGGCTGGTCAGCCGCTGCTCGACCGAGCCGTCCGAGGCGTCATTGACGTGCATCTCGGCGGCCGCCGCGGCGAGGGGGGCAAGCCAGCGCGCGATTTCGCGCCGGAGCACCGCAGCGAACAGGCCACGTTTGTCGCCGTACTGCGCATAGACCGTGGGCTTGCTGACCCGCGCGGCTTCCGCCACCGCGTCGATGGAGGTTGCGTCGAACCCGCGATCAAGGAAGAGCCGCGTGGCGACTTCGATCAGCCGCTGGTCGCGCTCGATCGCGGCGTCCCGTGTCGGCCGGCCGCCGCGCGATTTCGCAACATTGCGTTTCGTTGCCCTGACCTTGGTCGCGGTCAATCCCATTCCTGCTCATCTGGTTGCGTTTCGGACGGGTATGTCCGGTCTATAACCCGTGACGGCCGGATTCGTCCATTCGCGCTGCTGCTTCGCGCCGGCCTCTCATGGAGGCGTTGACGTCCAGGCGTGGCCCGACACGGCTTTCTGGTAGCCGTATTGATAGAGGGCGCGCATGTAGGCCGTGTCGAAACCCGGCGAAGCCGGCGACGGACAGTCGCGCTCGATGTAGGACAGATGGAAACCCAACCGGTTGCGGCGGGCGAAGTCGTAGGTCGACAGGATCACGGACCGGGTTTGCGCCTGCGTGATGGCGGAGATGCTTCGCGAGGCGACGTCGATCGTCGAGTTGGATACCAGCTCAAAGCCTTGTTCGAGCTTCTTGTTGACGAGGATGTAGATATTCAGGCGGCGGTTGGCGGGCCATTTTCCGTCCTGAAAGAGCAGGGCGTCCGGCAACGTCAGCACCGGCGCTGTCACGCCTCCATCGACATGCATTTCCTGGAAGCGCCGGCCCTGGCCCTCGGCGTCGATCATGATCGGCGGAAACACCAAGGGGATGCTGGCCGAGGCGGCCATGACATCGCGGAACAACTGCAGCGCCTCGGGAGTTCCGACGCTGGCGATCCGGCCCATGTCCCAGATCACCGAGCGCTGGGTGTCGAGGTCGGTGGTGACGATCAGGAGCTTCCGGCCCCTGGCGTTCTCCTGGGCCACTTCGCTCAGGACCTCCGGCCCGACGTAGCGGGCCACCAGCTCGCGCAGCCGCGTGTTGCCGAACAGGCCGGACCCGAACAGCACCCGCATCAGGCTTGGATCCTGGAGCAGGCTCTCGGCGATGCCGCTGGTGTAGACGTCCTTCAGCGTCTCGTCGTAGCGGGGCCCGAGGAAGGCGAAGGGGGCGATCAGGCCGCCGGTGCTGACGCCCGACACGACCGAGAAGGTCGGCCGGGTGCCCGCCGCCGTCCAGCCATTCAGGACGCCGACGCCGTAAGCGCCGTCCGCGCCGCCGCCGGACAGGGCCAGATATGTCGTGATCGGCGCGAGGGTTTCCTTGTCGAGGCGGAATTTCGCCGCCGGTTCGTCGGTGTAGCGCCGCAGCCCGTCGAGGTCGAGCACGCGCGCATCGGCGGCGTCGAAGGCAGTGTAAGGCGTTCGCGCCAAGGGTGCTGCAGCCCGCCAGCGCGAGCGCAAGGCCACACAGCAGGATGACAGCACGGCGCGTCGTGCGCGCGGGAACTGCCATCATCGCGCGAGCGATGGACGCTTAGGCCTGGCCGGCTGAGTACATCGGTTGCCTGTCACTCTTTGAAGCACATCAGGCGCCGAGGGCATCTCATCGCCATACCGCCAACATAAAACGATACGGTTTCGTTTTGTTTAAAAGAAGGCATCGATGAGCAACCCGCGAGCGGTCGCACCGTCGGGCCGCCGCGAGCCGGGTTGATTGAGCCTCGTCCGCACGCAATAAGCAGCCGCATGAGTCTTCCCAATCAATTCGAGCTTCTCGCAACCGACGGCGCGGCCCGCACCGGGCGCCTCACGACGCCTCACGGCGTTGTGCGGACGCCGGCCTTCATGCCGGTCGGTACCGCCGGCGCCATGAAGGGGATGCATTGGCGCGAGGTGCGCGAGGCCGGAGCCGACATCGTGCTCGGCAACACCTATCACCTGATGCTCCGGCCAGGCGCCGAGCGGATCGCGGGCCTTGGCGGTTTGCAGCGGTTTACCGGCTGGGGCGGTCCGATGTTGACGGATTCCGGCGGCTTCCAGGTCATGTCGCTGTCGGAGCTGCGCAAGGTGACCGAGAAGGCCGTCACGTTCCGCTCACATATCGACGGCACCAAGGTCGAGCTGTCGCCGGAACGCTCGATCGAGGTGCAGCGACTGCTCGGTTCCGACATTGCGATGCAAATGGACGAATGCGTCCGGCTGCCGGCCGAGCGCGCCGACATCGAGCGGGCGATGCAATTGTCGTTGCGCTGGGCCGAGCGCTCCAAGCGCGCCTTTGAAGCGGCGCCTGACGGCTACATGCTGTTCGGCATCGTGCAGGGCGGCGATGTCCCGGCGCTGCGCCATGCCAGCGCGCGCGGACTGACCGAGGTCGGCTTTCACGGTTACGCGATCGGCGGACTGGCGGTCGGCGAGCCGCAGGATGTGATGCTGTCGATGATCGAGGAGACCGCGCCGGCCCTGCCGGCCGACCGGCCGCGCTATTTGATGGGCGTCGGCACGCCCGAGGACATCCTGGAAGCGGTGGCGCGCGGCGTCGACATGTTCGATTGCGTGATGCCGACGCGGAACGGACGCCATGGAATGGCGTTCACCCGGTTCGGCCAGATCAATCTGCGCAATGCCCGCCACATCGACGATCCCCGCCCGCTGGATGAGGAGAGCCCGTGGCCCGCGGCGCGAACCTGTTCGCGCGCCTATCTGCATCATCTGGTGCGCGCAGGCGAGACGCTGGGCGCGATGCTGCTGTCGGAGATCAACGTCGCCTATTACCAGGAGCGGATGCGCGGTATTCGCGAGGCGATCGCCGGCGGCACGTTCGCGCAGTTCAGAAACCAAACGCGCGCCGGATGGGCGCGCGGGGACATCACACCGAGGTAGCTTGGTCAGTTGCAGACGATCGGCTTCACCAGGTGTTTGGTCACGAACCCATAACCGCAGGTGTCGCAGGTCCAGAGATAGCTGATCAAATTCTAATGGAGGTAGGCGGACGCTTCCGCCGCGACCATGGAGTCGGCGCACACCGGGCAGGTCGGCAGATCGCTGCCGCGCGGATCTGGCTTAGACGCGACGGTCGACAGGATTTCAGCAAGCGCTGGCATCGTGACCTCCTTTGCGTTCTGAGCTTCGGTGACGAAAGTATATAGCCAGATTTGTTTGACCTTGTCGCAACACAAATGCGTTGGTTTTACGTTATTTGAATTGGTTCTGATTTTGCGATGCAACGAATTCCGGATGAACCGGTTTCTCCCTTGCGCGTGATCCCGCGCCGCATCTAATGACATGAAGATCGCATCTCTCCCGCGCACCTGGCCTTAGGAGCCGCTTGATGGACGCATCGTCGACAACGCGTGCAGTGCATCCCGGACGCGGCCGCGTCTACGATTCCATCGTCGACGCGATCGGGGATACGCCGATTGTCCGCCTGCGCAGATTGCCGCAGGCCAGCGGCATCAACGCGACGATCCTCGCCAAGCTGGAATACTTCAGTCCTGCCGCCAGCGTGAAGGACCGCATCGGCGCCGCGATGATCGTCGCGATGGAGCAGGCCGGCATCATCAATCCCGATACCGTGCTGATCGAGCCGACATCCGGCAACACCGGAATTGCGCTCGCCTATGTCGCGGCATCACGCGGGTACCGGCTCAAGCTGGTGATGCCGGAATCGATGTCGATCGAGCGGCGACGCATGCTGGCTTTCCTCGGCGCCGAGATCGTGCTCACGCCGGCGTCACAGGGCATGAACGGGTCGATCGCGACCGCGGAAGAGCTGGTGCGCACGACGCCGAACGCGGTGATGCCGCAGCAGTTCAAGAACCTCGCCAATCCCGAAATCCATCGTCGCACCACCGCCGAGGAGATCTGGAACGACACCGGCGGCGACATCGACTACTTCGTGGCCGGCGTCGGCACAGGCGGCACCATCACCGGGGTCGGGCAGGTGCTCAAGCCGCGCGAGCCCTCGCTGCGGATCGTCGCCGTGGAGCCTGAGGAAAGCTCGGTGCTGTCCGGCGGTCAGCACACGCCGCACAAGATCCAGGGCATCGGCGCCGGCTTCATCCCTGACATCCTCGATCGTTCGGTGATCGACGAGATCGTCAAGGTCAATAGTGCGACCGCGATCGAGACGTCGCGGGCCCTGGCGCGCAACGAGGGGATTCCCGGCGGCATTTCATCGGGCGCCGCGATTGCCGCAGCCTTGCAGGTCGGCAAGCGGCCGGAGGCGGCGGGCAAGACCATCCTGGCGATTGTGCCCTCGTTCTCGGAGCGCTCTCTGTCGACCGTGCTGTTTGAAGGAATCTGAGACATGGCCGATCAACCCCGGCGACCGCGAACCCTGAACGACGCCCGCACCGAAGCCGAGGCGGCCTTCAAGCGCGCCACCACCAAGGTCGCGGACGCGCCGCCGAAGGCTGCGACGATCCCCGGTGTCCGGGAGCAGGTGACGCTGCGGATCGATCAGGACGTGCTGGAATACTTCCAGGAGGGCGGCCCCGGCTGGCAGGACCGCATCAATGCGGCGCTACGCAAGGCCGCAGGGAAGTAGCGCTCAAGCGAAACCTCGCCGAGGGCGACGTCACGCCCTGGCGCGTGCGGCAACCGGCGTGCCGGGCTTCAGGTTCAAGAGATTGCCGGCCAGGATCATGGCCGCGCCGAGCACTGTGAAAGTATCGAGCCGCTCTGCGTAGAGCAGCCAGCCAAGGATCGCCGTCAGCGGCACGCGCAGGAAATCCATCGGGATCACGACCGTGGCGTCGGCATGCAGCAGTGCGCGAGCCATGCAGTAATGCGAGAAGGTGCCGCCGAACGCGATCACCGCGAGCCAGCCCCAGGTCTGGAGCGGCGGCCAGCTCCAGACATAAAGCGCGGGCACGAGACTTGCGGCCGACTGCACCACGAGCATCCAGAAGATGATCGCCAGCGTCTGCTCGGTCCGCGTCAGCGACTTCACGATCGCGACCGAAACGCCGAAGCCGACCGCCGCCGCGAGCGCGATCAATTGTCCCGGATTGATCTCGCCGGCGGCCGGCCGCACGATCACGAACACGCCGACCAGGCCGAGCACGATCGCGCCGATCTTCATGGCCGTCATGCGCTCGCCGAGAAAGCTCGCCGCGAGGATCGCAGTCCAGATCGGCATGGTGAACTCGATGGCGACCACCTAGCCGATCGGGATCAAGGTCAGCGCATAGAACCAGCCGAGCTGCGCGCCGAAGTGGATCAGATTGCGTCCGATATGCACGTGGAGCCGCGCCGTCTTTACGATCGCGAAGCCGCCGTTCATCCGGATCAGCGGATAGAGCATCACGAAGCCGAGCACGCCGCGCACGCACATCAACTGAAAGACGTTCACCTCGCGCGTCGCCTCGCGGCCGGCGACTGCGACAATCAGCATCAGCGCAAGCCAGCCTGACATCCACAATGCGGCGCGGGTCTTCGAGGGAGTGCGGTCCATGGCTGCGAAGCGAGCGGAGAGGGACCGCCGGTATCGGCGAGATAGTCCGGATTTGCAACGCGCAATTCTGCCGATCCAGTGATGCGCCGTCCATGCGATCGGTGCTAAGCACTGGCTGGAATAATCAGGAGGATTTGCTCATGCGTGTCTTGCAACCGGCCGAATGGTCGAAACCCCGCGGCTTCTCGCACGGCGTCGCCTTCGACGGCCCGGGCAAATGGATCGTGCTGGCCGGCCAGACCGGAGGCGACGAGCGGGGCGACTATCAGCCCGATATGGCCGCCCAGGTCGGCACCGCGCTGAAGCGGATCGTCAAGCTCCTGAACGAAGCGGGTGCGGGACCCGAGCATATCGTCCGTCTGACCTGGTACCTGACCAGCCGCAGCGAATACGAGGCCGCAGCCCCGGGTATCGGCGCAGCGTGGAAGGAGACCCTCGGGCGCAATTTCCCGCCCTCGACACTGCTCTATATCGACGGGCTAGTCGATCAGCGCGCCAAGGTCGAGATCGAAGTCACCGCATTCGTGCCTGTCGCACAGGATCTGTCATCATGAACAATCTCAGGAAGGCACCGGACTTTCTCACCGGCTTTGCGACCGGCTGGCCGGAGCAGCAGCCCGACATTATGGTGATCTCGATGACGACCGATAAGGGCGTGCACGACTTCGCGGTGAACAAGGAGCAGGCGCTGCTGATCGCCCGCACCATCCAGCAGACCGCCGAGAAGCTCGCCACGCCGCCCAAGACATAGCGTTCGTTGGACGCAGCAAAAAGCCCTCGGGGGACGATCCCGAGGGCTTCTTCATCGTCGTATCCTTTACCGCACCAACGCGATGGTGGCGCCGCGGAACTGGCTGTCGGCCCGGATCGAAACCGACTGGCGGTTGCCGGTTGTGCGCATCGAGATGTCGGCATTGAAGCCGGGCGCACTCGCAACGACCTGGAAGTTTCCACCGCCGCCGCGACCTCGCAGGTCGCCGCTGACATTGCGGCTGGACTCACTCCAGGAGCCGGTGACCGCGCTGCCCTCGGCCTGCACATCAGCCGCCAGATTGAACTTGTAGGCGTCGCTGGCGCAGATCAGGCTCATGGCCATGCGCGGGCCGGTGACGCGATAGGTTGCGCGGCAGCGAATACGCTCGCTGGAGCCATCGTCCAGTGTGACCGAGCCGCTGCCGGACCAGGTGCCGGCCATGCCGGCGAACGGGCCGGACTGCGCATGTCCAGCCGTGCTTGCTATGGCCGTCACGAAAAACGCGGCGGCTGCAAAAGCAGGCCGCCGCGCTTTGGCAAGAAATCCTGCTGCGTTGCTGATCTTACTGACGGGACGCTTCCCATCGACAGCTGCACGGTACGCCAGCTGATGCCCCATTCCACTTCCCCGATCCGGAGTTGCCATTGAGTTGACCGTTCGCATATGCACCATTGATCGAGACGCGCACAAGTCCCCCGCTGCCGACAGTTCCGGAGATCGCCGCACCCTGGGCCGAAATCCTTCCGTTGGTCACGGTCACGGTCGAGCTGGTCGACGGTTCGCAGCTACCAGTTTTGGTCACGACAGTGACCTGCCAAAGGCCGTCATAGGGCTGCTGGGCAGAAACGGGAGCCGCTGCGACAATGACTGCGGACGCGGCGATGGACGCAACAAGCAGATCCCGAATGCGGGTCGAACGCATGAATCAAATCCCTGTCATTTGATGAGATAGCGCGGCTTATCCGGGGACAATGTGACGAAAATTTGCTGCGACGCAAGCAAGCAAGAAAGTTCCTGTGGACTCAAACACATCATAGTGAATTACGACGGTGAATCCGCGCCCGGCAGCCGCAGCCCTCGCTCCAGCGTCCTCGGCGGTATTTGGGCACCTAGTGTTTGCTCCCGTGCAGGCTCGGCGCCTTGGTGGCAAACTGTTCGTCCTGCGGCTTGGCCGGCAGCTCCTTGTAGGTCTTGGCGTAATCGATGACTTCGCCGAGCAGCTTGAGGCCGAGCGGCGCCAGCGCGCGCTCCCACAGCTCACGCGCGGTCTCGCCTTTCTTGACGAACACCCAGTCCTGGGCCGCGATCGCGCCAGCATCCATGCGGTCGGCCAGGTGATAGATGCTGCCGCCGGCAATCGGATCGCCTTCCTTGATGGTCCATTCCACGGCGGCGATGCCGCGATGCCGGGGCAGCAGCGACGGGTGGTATCCGATGCCGCCGAGCCTGGCGACCGCCAATGCCTCCCTGCTGACGCGGGCGTGGCTGTGGGCCGTCACGATCAGGTCGGTGCCCGGCGCGATTTCGGACGCGGTGACGAGCTTGGGGTCTGCCTGCACCACGACATCGATGCCGGTTGCCCTGGCCGCCGCGGCCAATCGGTCCTCGCTGTCATGGACGACGACCCTGACGATCGTGACGGCATGTTCACGCAGCATGTTCAGGGTCGCCACGCCAAAATGGCGGGAGCCGACGAGGGTAATGCGCATGGGACCAATTCCGTGGGTTTACTCGGACCGCTATGCCGATAGCACAGCACGGCTGGCCTTTTCGATTTCCCGCCGGTTATCAACAGGGCGGTGGGCAAGCAATTTCAGGCCTTGCGCGACCGGCTTGCCACGACCTTGTCGATACGCCGGCCGTCGAGGTCGACGATCTCGAACTCCCAGCCCTGCGCGGTGACCTTGGCGCCGACCTCGGGGATCGCGCCGAAAGCGTGCAGCAGGAAGCCTGCCGCGGTCTGGTAGGGGCGCGGCGAGGGCAGTGCGATGCCGAGCAGTTCGGCGAATTCCAGCGCGGCCATCCAGCCCGAAATCAGGTAGGAGCCGTCGTCACGCCTGACATAAGCAGGCTCGGCCGGGCCCTCCTCGCTGTGGAAGGCGCCGACGATGGCCTCGAGGATGTCAAAGCTGGTGACGACGCCCTGGAAGGTGCCGTACTCGTCGTGGACGAGGCCGATATGAACGGCGGAGTCGCGCAGGATCGCGACCACGTCGCGGGCATCGACGGGCTCGGGGATGATCGGTGCATCGCGCGTCAGCGCCCGGATGTCGGGGGCGCGGCCGTCGAGATAGACGTCGAGCACCTCCTTGGCCTGCACGATTCCGAGCGCATGGTCGCGATTGCCGTCGAACACCACGCAACGCGAGTGCGTGCTGTTCTGCAGCGCCGTCAGGATATCGGACTCCGGGTCGGACAGGTCGATCAGGCTGACCTCGTGGCGCGGCGTCATCACGGCGCCGACCGGAAGATCACCGAGGCGCATGACGCCTGCGATCATCTCCTTCTCGCCTGGCTCCAGCACGCCGGCATTCTCGGCCTCCACCACCAGCGTCTTGATCTCGTCCTCGCTGACCCGGTCCTGCGGGTCCTCGCGATGGCCGAGAATCCACAACAGGGCCTTGCCGGAGCGGTCGAGCAGCCACACCAGCGGCAGCGACAGTTTCGCCATCAGCGTCATCGCCGGGGCGACCTTCACCGCAATCGCCTCGGGATCGCGCAGCGCGATTTGTTTCGGCACCAGCTCGCCGACGATCAGCGAGGCATAGGTAATCACACTTACGACGAGGCCGACGCCGACCGCATCGGCGATGCCCGGTGACAGCCCCAGATCGAGCAGCCATTGCGTGAGACGCTGGCCGAGCGTCGCGCCCGAAAATGCGCCTGACAGCACGCCGATCAACGTGATGCCGATCTGCACGGTGGAGAGGAATTTTCCGGGATCGGAGGCTAAAGCGAGCGCGAGACGCGATCCGCCGACGCCTTTTTCGACCAACGCCGCAAGCCGCGCGGGGCGCGAGGACACGATGGCGAGTTCCGACATCGACAGAAGGCCGTTGACGATGATCAACGCCATCACGATCGCAAGTTCCAGATAGAGCACGGGTGTCCCTGAGAATCTGCGGCGCTGGCCGCGGCACTACGCACAATATAGGCATGTTGGCGCGGTTCTGCCGTGGCATGCGGGACCGCTGCCGACAAGCCGGCGGCGCGGATGACCCGCATGCGCGGGAGATCGCGACATTTTGGCGCGATTGCGCGCCACGCGATCCGGGGATGAAGATCCGAGCGGCTAGCTCCAGGCCAGCAGCCGCAACTGCGGCATCGCGAACGTCTTCCCGGGCGGGGCGTGCGGCTCCGGCCGCCGCTCGGACGCGACCCGCAGATGCCTGCGCAAGTCCGCGCTGCATTGTTTCATCTGGTTGCGCAGCTCGCGGCGGGAGAAAGCGGTGAGGGACGGGTCTCCGAGCTGCATCCAGGCACTGCGCAGCCATTCTTGCAGGGCGCGAATATTCTGATCCAAGGCTTCGGGCTCGGTCATGCCGCCGACCTCAAGGAGTGATCAGTCCTGAAGTAACGCTGATTCGCGCCGTTTCACCTAGCGAGATTGTAGTGCGGCGTGTTTGCGACGTGCGGATGCGGTCAGGCGGACGATATCGACGGCCGCGCTGCATCAGCCCGCCTTGCCGGGAGGCGTGCGCAGCAGGTCCAGTGCAACCGGTAGCGCGATGAAGAGGGCAGCGCCCATCGACAGGTGGCGAATCTGTGCGCCGGGCAGGCCGAAGCCGTGGGCGATACAGGCGAGCATGATCGCTGCGTATGCCGCAACGCAGACTGCGACCATGATGATCGCGGCATCGAACTTGCTGTCCATGGCGGCACCGAGTTGTTACGGATGGTGTGGCGTAGCCGACGGACCGCCGACTGCGAGATGGCTCACGGGTGATGCGGTTGTTGTCCGGAGTGTTTACTCCGCGCAGCAGCACGTGCGCAGAACGTGACGGGAGCCGAGCGGTCCGCTGCCCAGGGCCACCAGCAATCTCACCGACGGTCGATCGGCTCGGGACTATTTCCGGATAGGTAGCTTGATCGGGACGTGCGGCGAGGTGCTCACCACGCGCGGACTTCCGTCGGAATAGGCTTGGCTCTGGAGCAGTGTCGCAAGGAGCAAAATGAATTTTTCGGCAAGCATGGGCGTAGCCCCGAAGGTTATTTCCTTTGGTCGCGGCACCAGCGTGAAAAATTCGATCAACTAAATGCGAAGCGAGCCGCTCGCGATGCTGCGGCGCGGAGGCCTCAATGTGCAATCCGGGAGACTACCGGCCATGCCAAATCGGCGTCGCCACGTGCCGGTGGCCGCCGCGACCTCATCCGCCTTGCGATGCGTGGCAGGTCTAGTTTGCGATCTAGTTTGTGCTTGGCTCCGACATCAATGCCTTCCCCGACTGTGTGGGGCAGGCAACTGAGCCAGCGCTTTGCGTTAATCCTTCAAAGCGCCAAAGCGTAATCGGCGCCGTGACTCCGCACTGTTCGCAGCGTAATGGATCGCCGCCGACCAAATACCGACCACGTCGGAACGCCTCGGACGAGGCTATTGCCTTGCAATGCGGGCAAGCCAGCAACAGCTTGCTCGTCTTCCACCGATGAATCAGTTGAAACACCGCACCCCTCAGCGTTTCAGATGGCCAACACTGTGACTGATTAGCAATATTTGGGCTCCCGTGGAAGTAGCGTGAGATCGTATTTTGGTTCCATTTCGTGTGGCGCGAGGTCGTCTGGTGGAACGGGATGGCGGCCGTGCCGGAATGGTTAGGAATTGCTAAACATTGGCCTTGCGCCGGCTCGTCATATCATCGATCGAGGTTGGGGGAAGTCGTGGTGGCACTCCACCACAGTTATGGGCGGCTGGCCCGGAGAGTGGTCAGACCGAATCGCATGTTCGAACCGTTCCGTGTCGCCGGGCCAACGCGGCCTCACATGCCGCCGTTGACAGCCGTTCCGCCGCGCCGAACTCGCGCTGCCCGGCCCCGACCAGCACCGCCATAATGCCGGTATCCCCCGTATCGGCGGTCCGGGCAGACTGCTATGCATGCGCCATCCGCGGACAGAAGCTCCGCATTATACGAGCATGCAGCCGCAAGGCAGCCCAAGCGACGGAAGGACGAATGCGATGATTGAGACGGTTGGCATTATCGGGGCCGGGACCATGGGCAACGGCATTGCCCAAGTCTGCGCAGCGGCGGGGCTTGGCGTCACGATGGTCGACGTCTCCGACGCTGCCGTGCAACGCGGGCTCAAGACGGTGGGCTCGAGCCTCGATCGCCTGGTCAGCAAGGAGAAAATGACCGCGGCGGATCGTGATGCGACGCTCGCACGCATCAACGCGACCACGGACAAGGCGAAGCTCGCCGCGTGCGATCTCGTCATAGAGGCCGCGACCGAGAACGAGGACCTGAAGATCAAGATCCTGAAGGATCTTTGCGCGACGCTGAAGCCGAGCGCGCTGGTTGCAACCAACACCTCGTCGATCTCGATCACCCGACTTGCGGCCGCGACCGATCGTCCCGACCGTTTCATCGGGATGCATTTCTTTAACCCCGTTCCGGTGATGGCGCTGCTCGAACTGATCCGCGGATTGCAGACCTCCGCCGACACCGTCGCCAAGGCGGAAGCCTTCGCCAAGCGCGTCGGCAAGGTTGCGATTACTGCGAAGAACAGCCCGGGCTTTGCCGTCAACCGCATCCTGTGCCCGATGATCAACGAGGCGATCTTCGCGCTTCAGGAAGGCATTGCGACCGCCGAGGAGATCGATGCCGGCATGAAGCTCGGCTGCAACCATCCGATCGGGCCGCTCGCGCTCGCCGACTTGATCGGGCTCGACACCATGCTGTCGGTGATGGAGGTGTTCTACACCGGCTTCAACGATCCCAAGTATCGGCCGGCGCCGCTCTTGAAGGAGATGGTCGACGCCGGTCATCTCGGCCGCAAGACCGGGCAGGGGTTCTACAGCTACAGCAAGTGACGGCCCGTTCGAGCCGCGTCGCGAAATACCGTAGTCATCCGGAATGGATGGCGTGGCGAAGTTGACGTAACACGCGGCTCATTAGACATCTGATCCGCCACCTGAGGCGGGGGACACAAGATACGAGGCCCGGTCTCCTAGGCACACCGGGCCTCGTGCTTTTGGCGATGCCGAATACTCATTTCGCCGAAGCGACCGGCGATATGTTCGCCTTATCCGGGTCGAAGCCGAACAGGCCGACCAGATACTTGTAGTATTCGGGCATCTCCTCCTTGAGCTTGGCGCATGTGAAGGGCTCGTGGACAGAGTCTGCGCCAACCAGAAAGATGCTCGCCGTCACCGCGAAGAACTCTTGCCGGTTCTTCAACGCGTAGGCGTCCTTGGTGAACAGCTGCTTCGATTTGGCTTCGCCGAGGAATTGCTTGATCCTCTTGTTGTCATAGCCGCTCAAATGGACCTGACGCTGCTGCATGAAGTCCCTGGCGCTGCGCATGATATCTCCGCTTTGCGGCAACGCTCGTTCCGAAAGTCGTCGCCTGTAATTCCGGCGGGTATGAGCCCAGGACGCGCGCGTTGCAGCGCGCTTAAGTTGTGCGCCTCAACCGCCCCGACCGCATATGCGCCGGTTAACCAAGCGCGTTCCGGGAGGGTGGAACAGGAATGCCCGCAGAAGGCCGGGCGATCGGTGCGGCGCGAGCTGTCCTCACAGCTTGTTGAGCCTGCACCTGGAAACCTCGCGGATCCCGCACCCGTAGCATAGATGAGCCATGTACGGCTGACGGTAGAAGGAACGCGACTATGCGCAGGACGATTTGGGCAACTCTGGCGTTGGTGACGCTCGGGACCGGCTCGCTCGTTGGTGTTCCGTCGCCCGCGGCAGCCCGCGACTACCCGTGGTGCATCCAAGGCCGAGAGGAAGGCTATCCGGGTTACTGCGGCTTCCAGACCTACGCGCAATGCCAGGCGACGGCGTCAGGTCGGAACGCGTATTGCGGCTACAATCCACGCTTTGCGTACGGCCAGTCGCGCACATCGCCGCGGGCGTTCCGCTAAAGCAGGATGTCCGCGAAGCATGAGCAAGGAACAGCGGTCTGCCGGCTGGCTGTGAAGGTGGCGGTGAGAGCCGTCGCGGCGTGACCGGCTGGCACGATGTTGGTGCCGCGGGTCGTATTGATCAGACATTCCGCATTGGAGAACAAATGGGCGAGGTCGTCCGATTCATCTCGAAGTCCGAACTCGAGCGCGCGCGCCTGATACGCGAAGCCCGCGCGAACTACGAACGCGTCTTTCCCTCCGCCGATGGCGGCAGCGAGCAGGCGGATCCGTCCGACGGTAGCGCAACCCAGGCGTCATCCGATCCGTGACGATTCGAACAGAGCGCGCCGGCGGCTGCTCTTGAGGCGACCGCAGATGGCTGGAGAGGTGGGACGCGACGATGTGGAAGCGGATGTGGCGGACCTGGACGATCGACAAGCCCGCGGCGTTGGGCGAATGGCTGTGGCAGATCCTGGTCGTGGAGCTTGTAGCCTTGCTCGATCGGGTGACGTTGCGCAAGATCATCGCGCTCATTCCGGTTGTGATCGTGATCGCGGCGTACATGCACCGGATTCCGATTCCCCCCGAGGTGATGCTGCTTGGCGACGTGCTCGCCTATATCGATATCGTCTCGGTGATCCTGCTAGTCGGCTTGTTCACGCGCGCTGCAACGGTGCTGGCGGCCGTCAAACAGACCGTCGACCAAATCGGTGCAGCATTGCATCGTCTGGCGATCGCGTTACGCATGGTCGATGGTCGTCACCGTCGTACGACCGGCGGTGGTCAACGCAAGCAGTCCGCTCGTGAGAAGACCGAAGACGAGGACGCGGCCATTGTTTCCGGTCTGGCCTGGGTCTAGCCGAGCCTGCAGCTACCGCGCGCGACCAGTCTGCGCGTCGCCATCGCCAGCTCTCGGCGGGACCGGAGCGGTTACGGAAGCGCTGTTACCACCGCGCCGGTTCGCACTGCTGAGATCGGTCGATCCGGGGTGGGCGCGATGATAGGCGATGCCCATCTGGAAGCTCCAGACACCGAACAGCAGCGCGGCTGCGATGCACGCTGCCAAGAAAGCCCAATCACGTTTCTTCATCGGATCAAACAAGGTCAAGCCATCGTCGCCTTACAAGCGGCTTCTCTTGAAGAAGCGCTTCGCAGACTCGATCGCCTCGAGCAGAAACGGCGATAGCGCGAAAAATGCACCCATCCCAACCGAGACAATGATGTAGCGCAGCGAGAACTTCGCGTGATCCTCGAGTGGATAGGCGCTCTTGTCGATCGGCGCAGGCGCCAGATCCCTGCCGGCCCGCGCTGCCGGTTCCGGCCGTCGCGCCTTTCTCGGCGGCACCATCACGACCACAAAGAGGACGTTCAGAAGCAGCCAGACTCCCAGAAGGATAAGTAACGTTCGCACCGCGCTTGTCCAAAAAGGCGAACAAAAACAATGTCAGCTTATCTGCTCAAGCCGAGCACCGCCACAATTCATTTTCCGATGACACGCGGCTTTTTCGGCTTTTCCAGCGCCGAATGTCAGCGATAGGTACGCCGGCAGGCAACTCGGCGACGAGCGCGGAGCTTACGGCACAGGACGCCAGCTAGTGCACGACTAACACGGGCACGCTTCCGTCCACCAACACCTCCGATGTTTGACTCCCCAAGAAGAGCTTCCTGAGGCCGCGCCGCCCATGAGAGGCCATGACGATCAAGTCGCAGCCCCTGGACTTTGCTGTTTCGATAATCGCAGTGGCTGGGTGCGCATTCGGAACGTGCAGGACCTCCGCGGTGAGCCCGACCTGCTCAGCCATGGACCGAGCTTCATCGAGGATCTTGCCTGCGAGCTTCTTGGCGGCTGCGTCGAAGCTATCGATCTCTTCCTGCGAGGGAATCCATCCCGAAGCCAACCCAGTCCCATAGTCGACCGGCAGGGGTTCCGTCACGGTGATAACGGTCACCTTGGCGTTCAAGGCCTTTGCCAAAGCAATGCCATGGTTGACGCCCTTCCTCGCGACATCCGATCCATCCGTGCTCAAGAGAATATTTGCGTACATCCGGGGCTCCCTTGCTTGTCGAACATCTTCGCTAAAAGAGTGAGCCTTACTTGGAGGGTTGACCGCGCGATTTACGGCTAGTGAAGGCCGGATCGATCCAATGCGAAATCAGATCACAACGGCTTCTCGATGGAAGTGCAATTTGTGCCACATGATAGACCTGCATGTCGGCGATCAATTGGCGCGCCGCTTCAGGCGGCATCTCGACAAGTCTAAAGAACGAGCCCAGCGGAGGCATCACGGGACTCAGGATGCATGATTTCCAGATCGCGGCTGCAAAACTCCACGCCGCCGGGTTTGTTCCGAGACATAACGGTTCAGCGCCGGATTGGCCGAGACGCCGTGAGCGAGGGGGCGCTCCACCCGTAGATTGACGGAATTTACTCGGCCGCAGGCACGATGTTAGAGACTTGTAGCGATAGGGGATCTTGAGATGATTGTGGTGCAGGTCGTCATTTTCATCGCAGCGGGGGCATCTCTGTTCGGCCTGATCGGGTATCTCTTTAGCGATCAGATCACGAGCAGGCGTTGAATTAGGGCCACCGACCGAGGTGGCCTCATCGCAAGCCAATCCTGGCTACGGCTGTTTCCGCGATCTCTCTTGCCGACCTCGCACCAGCGGCACTGACCTCGATAACCTTACGAGCAACCATCTCGCAAAGCGGATCGTTACGATCAACCAAGCCTAGTGCGCGCAAGGCTTGGTCGAAGGCCTCGTTCAACACCTCAATTTCATCCGGCGTGTATTTTCTGGTTTTCAACAGGCGACTGATTGGCATTGGACGCGCCTCCGCCAGACCACAGGTTCCACCTTATCACGGAACTTCGACCAACCACAGAGGACAGAATTCCCCGTCAGAGGACAGTTTTCCGTCGTAGCGCACTTTCAAAATTGAACTAGGACACCAGGCGTCGAGCGACGGAATGGGCTCTGCAGCCGCGGTAACGCTCCAAATCGGGCCGCGCAAATAGGAACGGGTCCTCACGAGGAATGTTTTTGCCGCAGCCTGGCGAGGTTACCTTTAATTCTGGCCTTTCCAACTGCCATCAGGCGTGATGCCAACAATGGACGAGGGGCTGAAACACTACGTGGCCTTCGCAGTCGACGCCGCGGGCGTAGCGCGCGCGACCTACGAATTTAACAGCCTGGACGATACGGAGGCGCGCAGGCGAGCCGAAACATATTTGGCGACCCACGATATCATCGAGCTTTGGCGCGATCACAGGCGCATC
>Ga0099822_1003712_pt1 | contig 19678 bp, 11 predicted proteins | sample CowpeawhiteBW_FD_76839 | JGI IMG/M metagenome (GOLD analysis project Ga0099822, IMG submission 76839) | Root nodule microbial communities of legume samples collected from California USA - Cow pea white BW | ecosystem: Host-associated > Plants > Roots > Nodule | place: USA: California | collected...
TTATGATTAAATTTGACATAATAAAATATACTGTTACTTCTAATTTTAATTAAATTTAACTTAATAAAATATAAATTAAATATTAATTTTAATTTTTTGCGGGTAACGGATACCCGCGGGTACGGATAGTATGATACCCGTACCCGACTCGTTTATAACCGGGTATTAAAATACCCGTTACCCGCTACCCGCGGGTAATAAATACCCGCGGGTAATAACTATCCGTCACGGATTTTATCCGCGGATATCTGCGGGCATGGATATTTTTGCCATCCCTAGGTTAGGTGAAGAATGTTGCCTTTATATAGGCACAAAATCATAATCATAAATTCCACTGTAAAAGGAACCTCTCATACCAGACGCTTGCAAAGATGAGTGCTCCCTCTGACTCCAATCACACCCACAACAACTCCTTCCTCAAGATGCCCACCATCAAGTTTACTAAACTCTTCATCAATGGACATTTTCTTGATTCCATATCAGGTTCTTCAGTTTATTGTTTACTAAGTCTATTATTTCATCCACTATTAATCACTTTTTAATGTCTAATAACGCAAGAAGATGAGTCGGAGATATAAGACCAGTTTACCGAGTATATTAGTGAATACAAACCTGATCATGTGGGGTTAAATTATAGTTAAAGTCCACCGTTTTAACGATTAAAATTAGATTCATAAATAAAGGATAAGTCGTGTTTATTTCTAACACTGTAAATCACTATCATTATTAACAAAGTGGTTTGTGATTATTTAAATTTAAACAAAAAAAGGGAGGACATTTGAGACTATAGATCCGAGAACAGAAGAGGTAATTGCAAGAGTGAGTGAGGGAGACAGAGAAGACATTGATGTTGCAGTTGAAGCAGCACGTGAAGCGTTTGACCGAGGTCCATGGCCTCGCATGGCTGCCTCTGTACGTCATTCTTTTCCCTTCTATCACATGTGATTCTCTTCAACCATGTTAATTAATATTTGAATAATGATAATATGATAATATTTAGTGAGTTATTGATTAATATATAATTATATTTTTTTTATAAAAAAGTTCAATAACTTATACCGAATCACGTAAAGAAATAAAGAATTGAGAGTAAAAATATGGGAGTGTTTAATATTAACATTGATTCGGTAGAACAGGAGAGGGCAAAAATAATGATGAAATGGGCGGACCTAATTGACGAAAACATAGAAGAAGTTGCAGCATTAGATAGCGTGGATGGTGGAAAGTTGTACTTTTTCAACAAGTTTGCAGAAATTCCTTCAGCAGCGAATGCTCTACGTTACTATGCAGGAGCTGCTGATAAAATTCATGGGCAAGTACTAAAAGTGAACGGGAATTTCCATGCATATACACTGATGGAACCAATTGGTGTTGTGGGACACATAATTCCCTGGAATGCACCTAGTCACTCGTTTTTCATCAAGGTTAGCCCTTCCTTAGCTGCAGGCTGCACCATGGTCCTCAAGCCTGCTGAACAAACACCTCTCTCTGCTTTGTTCTATGCTCATCTTGCTAAGCTCGTACGTATCAACATACTTTCATTTCTCCGTCTATCAAAATTTGTGATTAGTCGAATAATACTCATTTAATTAGTCGGATGATACTCATTTTCGTCAGATATGTTCTATTGGTATCCACTAGTTTGCTTTTTGCGAATCAAAATAGATCAGTTCACATTGTCCATTTCCTGAACAGAACAAGTTTATTTTAGGTTTTATTCGGCACAAAATTAATCTAACTGTTTGTGTCTTTTGTGAAGGCTGGAATCCCAGATGGAGTGCTGAATGTAGTACCCGGATTTGGTTCAACTGCTGGTGCAGCAATAAGCTCGCACATGGGAATTGATGCGGTGATAATATATAAGCAACATGTCAAATATTTACATCTATCAATTTCGTAACTAATTTTACTGCTAATTAAATTTTGTGTTGTGTACCTTTAGGTCAGTTTTACTGGTTCAGTTGAAGTAGGGCGCGAAGTGATGCAAGCTGCAGCAAGGAGCAATTTAAAACCAGTTTCACTTGAATTAGGAGGCAAGTCTCCTCTCATTATTTTCGATGATGCTGATATAGACCAAGCAGTGGAGCTTGCACTCATTGGCATCATGTCTAACAAGGTCAGTTTTTCTTTTTTAGTTACAAAATTTTGATCCTTCTTATATAACTGAATAAGCCATGTTTCTCGGTTATGGTTTTCAGGGAGAAGTTTGTGTGGCTAGTTCTCGTGTGTATGTCCAGGAAGGGATCTATGATGAATTTGAAAAGAAGTTGGTGGAGAAGGCAAAAGCTTGGGTCGTTGGAGATCCTTTTGATCCAAAATCGCAGCAAGGGCCTCAAGTAATAAACATGCATTCAGTTTCTCTTTGTTCTCACTTTTCGATCCTACTTTTGGTGAAATTCATCTTAACTCGTTTTCTAGACTAACAAGAACCAACTGGAGAAAATACTTTCCTATATTGAGCACGGAAAGAGAGAGGGTGCAACCCTTTTGACCGGAGGTAACAGAGTGGGCAACAAAGGTTACTACATTGAACCCACAATTTTCTCCGATGTAAAGGTGATTTCTAAATTCTAATCCCACCAAAGTAAGTACCATTGTGTGTGGCTGTCTCAACTACTTAGTTTCATAACTAACAATTTTTGTCATAAAAAAACTTGTTTAGGAGGACATGGTTATAGCACAAGAGGAAATATTTGGCCCTGTATTGGCATTGATGAAATTTAAGTAAGTTGGAATTTAGTTATATGATGTTTTTTGATTTGTTGATGAGCATTGAATTTGAGCATGGCGTAAAAACAGGACAATAGAGGAAGCAATTAAAAGTGCGAACAATACGAAGTACGGTTTAGCAGCAGGCATTATAACAAACAGTTTGGATACATCAAACACAGTGTCAAGATCGATTCGTGCAGGCATTGTTTGGATCAACTGCTATTTCACTGTGGGAAGTGATGTTCCTTTTGGAGGGTACAAGATGAGTGGATTTGGAAGAGATTTGGGCTTGGAGGCCCTTCACAAATACTTGCAAATTAAATCTGTTGTTACACCTATTCACAATTCGCCTTGGCTTTGAATAATTTAACACCTTCCACTTAAATTAACCCCATATGTGTGTCTCTTTCTTTTTTCCAAATAAATTATGCTTTAATTTTATGTAATGCCATTTCGAAATAATTTGTTTCTTCTATTTTGAACTATTTATGAATGCTTCTTTCATTATCACATTCTTATTCTACTTTAATATCTTGTTTTTCCAAAATAATAAAATCACCATTTGACACTTTCATTGAAGTCAGAGTTTAATTATAATTTTATTTTGGATGAAATAAGTTAATTATCTGAAAAGGCTAAGACTGTTGGAAGAATTTACAAATTCAACAAAAAGTTTAGCTTTCATGATTATAATTGCTTTCACTTGTATTTTTGTTTTAGCAGGAGTTCGTAGCCATTGTTGATCATAGCAATTTATTTTATAAAATACACATTTATTTATTTTTAAGCTGTAACACCTGTTTAAAACTGAGTGAAAATAATGGAAGAATGCGAATAATTTTAAAATTTGAACACAGAAAGTAATCTATAAAAATATGAATTAAATTATTATTAAGAGTTTTTGCATTATATGGTGTTGTTTTAACTTTATTAAATACGTCAATGTTATTTCTTGCCATTGAGATGAAATATTCACAGATCCAAATCTGTAACGTGGCTACGGAAACACACTAAGAATCTTTTAAAGAAAATGTAGTTTCAATTTACTTTTTAATTAAAAACGATCAGATGTTTTTACATGAATCATAAAGTAACATTGATTAATCATAAGTATAGAAAATCTAATTTAAAAAAAAAAACGGATCCGTGATATTGATGGGCCTACCAGGCTACCCGATACTTGTGGGCCGAAAACATAAATGTTGTTATGGCAATTTCTTCATGTATCTGTATAACTTTCTTTCTACACCCTTATATGAAAAATTCTCATTCCATCACTTTTGGATTATTTTAAAATTTATTTATAACTTTTAAGTTGTATAATATATTTTTTAAAATAAAAAAATATTTTAGAATTATATGATTCAAAAAATAATAATAAACCTATAAAAATCAAGGAAGAAAGTTATAAGGGGTAGGATGAAACTACCTACTCTTATTAGATACCACAAATGGACTGTTTTTATTATGATAAAAGCGATTAACACAAATATTCTCTAATTTAATAGTTTTAAAATAAAATAAAAAAATACGCTAACATAATTTTAATGCCTTAATATTTTGTCTTTTTGTATAAACAGTGTATGAGTCTCATAATTTAAAGATAAAAATATCTCATGTTTTCTCTTTTTTAAATCCTTACCCCTAAATTATTTGAGTATCTTTTTTTCAATGAATCTTTAATTTATAAATTCTTTGTTATTGAATCCATAAAGTAAGACTCCATCGCTAAACTTTCAACTTAAAAAAAAAAATATTCTTAATCTCGGCTAAGAATTTAAAACTATACAAATTTATTTTAAAACTTTTTTAAATAGTAAAGTAACCTAAGTAAGAAAGAGTGATTATATTATCCACTTCCTAGTTGACAATTTGCTTATGAATTTCTATTGTATAATTTATTATTATGCCTTTGTTTCTTAAGTCGAGTTTTCAAACATTCTTAGTCTAGGAGTCTAGGAATGTTCAGCGCCCATTCTATGTCATTAACTTAATCTTTCTTTGTTTATTAGAGTTTGGTATTAAATGATAAATTCAACATCTCTTGAAAAATGAGTTCAATTTTATTATATGTAATGCAAATTCATATATAATATTAACAAATTTAAAATTATTGATGGATGCAATTCGTACCTCAAAAAACATTGTTAACAAAATTGCCGGTGAAATTAAATTAAGCTAAAATTGTCATAATTCGTAGTATTAACACCTTAATTTTATTTTATTTTTTTGCACTCATCATCCAAGGAAGTCCCAATCATAGGCAATCATTTGGTTACTTTTTATTTGACATTATTTCAGCTATCAAAAAGGTTGTCGAAGACCTGAGATCAGAAAACTAACCAAAGAAAAAGTGTTCTGCCAAACACGTATTAATATTTAAAAATAATTAACCATCGTCAATTATGTTTTCTACGTGTATCTTACAATACCTTTTTCCATGGGGTGTCTTTCCTTCGTTATGGGGGTTTACGCGTTTTTCGTGTTCTCTTTCTTTTCTTTTTCTTCATACAACTTGTAAGAGAAAATTCAACATTTTAATTATATTTTTTTAACTTTTATTTTAAAATACTGATAAATATATATTATTATGTCATCAAATTAAGTTGTAAAGCGGTTTTTATTCTTCTAAAGATGTCAAACTATTATTTTTTTTTATGGGTTTAAGGTTTTATAAAGTAGTGGTTCTCATGTTCAGTTGAACTTTAATTATTATTAATTGCGCTAAATTTGATGGTAGACTTAGTTGTATTATTAGGGTATATTCCGAAATCCTGAAATGGAGATGCATTGCATGTTACAAACACACTCCATCTCTAATAAACCAAAATGCCAACTTCATTTGGAGAAAGTGAAGTTGATGTGTTTTGATTGAATAATTTTAAGTCGTTGATGGTGTGTATTAAAACGCGTGTCTTTACCAACATTAATTCACAATGCTTTTCTTTCTTTTAAGCAACATAAATTTTATGTCTAAAATGGGAATTTTTGTGAGAGTTCATATTTTCTTTTATTGCTTTACCAAATCTACCATTTTCTTTTTCTTTTTAATGGATGGCCACGAACTTCTTTTCTCTTTTACAAAATTTTGAACTTCTAGAATAAGTTTTTGTGTGTATAAGGCTGATTATACAGTTCTCTCTCCTTTTTCTTTTTTCAAACAATATAAACTCGATTCTTTCTGAACACTTCTTCTCTCATATAATTAAGAAAAACTATATTTACCTTCTTAAAAGTATATTATATAACACTTATATTAAATTTTTTTAAATGAAATAAATAACACTCACATTCCATATGATTCTTATATAACATTTACATCTCTCGTACTTCTAATATAACATTTATTTGTAAAAAATAACTTCTTATGTATAAAAATTTAATTTTCATTTTTCATAATTTTTATTTATATATTAATCGATATAGAATATTTAAATAAAATAAGAAAAATGAATCTAAGTTTATTGAAAATATAAAAGAGATGAATATGTATGAATTTACTAAAAATTGAGAAATACAAATATACTGTCAATTCAAAAATTAGGAAATATATAAAATTTTGTTAAAAGGAAATATATATTTTGACAACAGCTATAACAAGTCATTTGAGAAATCAATATTTTTGTTTGTTGTGATATATGTGCTATGCTAAAAATATCAAAAATAATTAAATGATTAAATATGTATGTAGTCCCATGTTTGAATGTAAAAGTGAAATTATTTTTTTATCTCAAATTTTGATATATTTTAATTTTAAACTTTAAAAATAAACGGATATAATTTGTTTAAATCAATAACTTTTTTTTTACGTGTTAAACAAAATTCTAAATTGATATTTGAAATGGAACGTTTCAAAAATAGTAAACAATTCAAATATAAATCTAAAACATCGTTTAATACATTAAAAAAATGTAAAATAATTTAATTACAAGAATTGTACATGATACTTTTAAGAAATTAAGGATTAAACTACGTCAAAATTGAAGATTAAAACAAATTATTATTTTTATTAAAATTTAAAAACTAAAAGTATATTTATCCTTAAACGAAATACTATAAGAGATAAAATATATTATATAAGAGAAAAGAAATATAAGAGTAGATGCAAAATCACAAACTAGTTAATAACTAATATTGAAACTATAATAATAACTATATTTTATTTAGTAAATATAGAGGCAATTTTTGTATTTCAGGGTCTCTTTGATCATAAAATTATAAAATAGGGTACGTTGATTTTTTTTTAAATTGGGTCGGGAGAGGATGACATTCAGGATGAAGTCGTCATTTTCCTACCAGTTTTGTTTTTGTTTATGTTTTTTTTTTAAGTAATGTCGTCGTTAGACATAATGACTTTGTTTAAATCGAGAAGTGAAGTCGTCCTCTAGTACGACGACTTCACTTTTCACTTTTTTTTTTCAAATCACTTTTAATTATTTTTAATTTTTCTTTTCAAAATTTTCACTTTTCATTATTTTTTTTTAAATATCTCACTTTTTTTTTCTGATTTAACAAGTTTTTCATTATTTTTCCTTCTTTCTCAAATGTTTTCGGTTTTCATTTTTTTTTTATTTTTCAGTTTTTAATTTTTTTAATTTTTTAGTTTCGTTATTCTTTTTAAAATTTTTCAGTTATTAATTTTTAAAAAGAAAAGCAAAAATATTGAAAAGTGAAGTTATTGATTTTTTAAAAAGAAAAGAAAAAAAAATTGAAAAAGTGAAGTCGTCATGTGTGAGGACGATTTCACTTTTTCCAAAGAAAAGACGTCATGTTAGATGACGACATTAACTTTAAAAAAAATAAAGAAATCGGTCGGTCGGGGGAAGACGACTTCACCTCCAATGTCGTCCTCCACCATGACGACTTGATTCATTTTCGAAAAAAAGAATAAAGAACTCATTTATATAAATTTGACTTCTAATAGACCCCAAAATAAATAAAAAAATCAAATATAGACATTCAATGATTTTAATTATACTTTTTTTAATTTAAAGTATTAAAAGATTACTGTATTATTGTAAAGATGATATTTCAAAAATAAGAATCAAATTAATATTGTTATTACTAAAAATAATGGGAAAGTAGATGTGTAGTTATAAACTAAAAAAGTAGGAGAATGGGTTAACATAATAAGTGCATTTTTTCCATAAAATGATGGTAAACAAACATGACATATAAGTAGGGTAACCTATAAAAGAAATAGCATAATTATGAGATGACGGTGGCTGGATTTTTCTCTTCTTGTTCCCCACATTTAAACGTAACTTTATCTCTCCCTAGGAGTTCAAAAAACTCCCGATCCTACCCATTTATTTTTCAAACAAATGTTTAAATATCATTTTTAAAAATACATTCCAGTTATAAACATACTTTCAATTCAAACAATACATAAATATCAACAAACAATGTATACCATAAAAATAAATTTTCAGTAATTAATTTACCTTTTAATAAATTGTACATTTTAAATTTGTTATTTAACGATTGTTATTTAAGATTATGATCATTACTTCATTGACTTGATTTTTTAAACTTGTGCGGAATAGAATGTTAATTTTATTTTTTTTTAACTCGTGTGCGCAGAGAGGCGACAATGGGAAAAAAAACTTTAATCATACCATCTAAAATTATATATGGTTAATAAATCACAAATCACTATTCTTTTACAATATAAATGAACGTACTTATTAAATAAAATGATTTTGGTTTTGGTGTATATATATAGTTATTAGACAAAATTAGCGTAGTTACAAGTTAGGAGGTGTTGACATTTAAGTATCACACCTTTTTAAAAACGACATATTTGGAGCATGTCTTAGATACATGTACAATACTCCTTAATTGTGTCACTATTAAAGAGTAATTTTTTTTAACTCAAACACCACTTTAAACATTTTAGACATTTTTTTAACACAACTTCAACAAAAATAAACATAATTAATACACGTGCTAAATACTTCCTACAAGTTATTCTAAGTGTTGAAATATATGTTATTGGAATTCTATCGTGGGAGTCATTATGAATTCTACACATCTTAATTCTCAGTTGAGATTTATTATCACGTTAATTATATATTGTTGTAGTGTTATCTCACATATTTTAAACTTTAATTATATCCTATTATTTTTGTTATATATCATATGTATTGTGTTTTTGAAACGAGAACTTGACAGATAATTTTCGTTAACATGAATTTTAGAAGGCTATTCAAAAGGCAAATTCAATGAAATAAAAATTTGAAATTTAAGTTTATTACCCATCCCATCCAATAAATTATGTTTTGGCATTAGAAAAAAGATTAGGCGGAATTAAATTTTGATATAAAATAGTGTAAAATATTTGAGTAAAGTTTATGGGGTGAGATCGGAAAAGGGTGGAACGGAGAAGCGCGTGGGTCCCAATACGACAGTTTGAGCGGGTGTCGTTTTGCGTGGCGCAGGGGACAGGTTTCTTCCGCCATCTTGAGTGGGTCCCAATCGGAAAGGCGAGAGTCCACAGTAGTGTGATGTGGACGCGCATCATGTTACGTTATGGATGCAGGAGAAACAAGAAAGTGGGATTCAATCTAAAGTGACACTGGAGAGGAGCATGAATGAACTGGTGAAGGACAAATTCACTCATGCTTCTCCTGTTAGCTTAGCTGTCATTAAATCTTCTCTTATTTCTCTATGTTGCTTATTATTCCATACAAGACAACTAACTATTAATAACCTATCTTTATGATATTATTAATTGGTATAAGAAACTATGATATTATTTTTAAATTAAAAAATTTTAAATAAAAAGTTTAAAGGTGGGTATTTTATTCATATACATGGTGCAGATAAAAGAAAATGTGAGGAGTAATGTGCAGGAAGGTTTGGAAGGAAGGTGGTGGAAAGTAATTAATGGTAATGAATTTATAGTGTTTGGCGGGGACGTAGAAGAGGAACTCTGTACAGACCCATTCGCTTTCTTATGCCACCCAATATCAACAACCATACATAAATTTCACAATTTAAATACTTCAATAAATAAATTCACTGGATTTAAGTTAATTACGTTTAAAAAACCACAGTTAACAAACAATACGTTAAAATATATGATAATTATTAATATTTTAAATGTTAACACCAGTATCACTGTCTGCACCGTGAACAGAGAGAATCAGGGCATCACTTAAAATATTGGTAGTATCAATTCAATATCGTGGCTGGCAGAATACGTGTCCATAGATTTAATACCGCACCACCAATAAACTCTTGTACATTTATCTGCGTTTTCAGGTATTAATAACGATAATATTATTATTATTTAAAATGAGAGTGTAAAATAGAACTCAATAATTAAAAAAAAAAAAAAAAACGGGGAAGAGAGAATCTAGTGTGGTTTGAGCTGTGGCATAGCTGTCCCTTGGATGAATTATTTTTCACACCTTCTCTGCTCATAAAAAACAGCCACTGAGTTCAAAAATCCCTGGAACAAAGAAACCCTTCTCTGCCACCCTCTTCCTCTCTTCTACCACTCCCTGCACTGCCTCATGTGAGATGAAGAAGAAACAAGCACACTCCTCTCATCTCACACTTCTCCTTCTCCTCGTTGCCGTTTTCCTGGGCACATGTGCCAATGCCTCCCCTGTCACGCTCACCCAATCGCGCCACCTTCTCTACTACAGAGACGAGTTCGGAGACAGAGGGGAGAATGTCACCGTTGACCCCTCCCTTGTTTTCGAAAATAACCGTCTCAGAAACGCTTACATAGCTCTGCAAGCTTGGAAGCAAGCCATTTTATCTGATCCCCGTAACCAGACAACCGACTGGGTAGGATCCGACGTTTGTAGCTACACCGGGGTATACTGTGCACCCGCGCTCGACGACCCCTCCGTCCGTACAGTCGCCGGCATTGATCTCAACCATGGCGACATTGCCGGCTATTTACCGGAGGAGCTCGGTTTGCTCGTAGATCTTTCACTCTTCCACATCAACTCCAACAGATTCTGCGGCACTGTGCCCCACACCTTCCAGAGGTTGCTACTCCTCTTCGAGCTGGATCTCAGTAACAACCGCTTTGCGGGGAGGTTCCCTGAGGTGGTTCTGCGCCTTCCTTCGCTCAAGTTCTTGGATCTTCGGTTCAACGAATTCGAAGGGGCTGTTCCCAGGGAACTGTTCGACAAAGATCTCGACGCCATTTTCATCAACGACAACCGTTTCGTCTTTGACCTTCCAGACAACTTCGGCAACTCCCCCGTCTCCGTCATCGTCCTCGCCAACAACAGATTCCACGGCTGCATTCCCCACAGCCTCGGCAACATGTCCAACCTCAACGAGATCATTCTCATGAACAACGCATTCCGATCCTGCTTGCCCTCCGAGATAGGCTTGTTGAAGAACCTCACGGTGTTCGACGTCAGCTTTAACCAACTTCTCGGCCCCTTACCAAGCGCCGTTGGAAATGCCGTCAGCTTGGAGCAGCTCAACGTGGCTCATAACTTACTCTCCGGTCAAATTCCTTCCAGTATATGTATGTTGCCTCACCTTCTCAACTTCACCTACTCCTTTAACTTCTTCACCGGCGAGCCTCCCGCCTGTCTCGCCTTGCCGGCGTTTGACGATAGGATCAACTGCTTGCCGGGGAGGCCCGTTCAGAGGCCTCCGGCGCAATGTCAGGCTTTCTTGTCTAAGCCTGTGGACTGTAACTCCTTTAACTGCAAGCCATTTGTTCCTTCACCTCCTTCCCCCACAACACCTGCAACTCCTTCACCACCATCTCCTGGGACACCTTCGCCACCATCATCTGGGACACCTTCACCTATAACTCCTTCACCACCATCTCCTGGGACACCTTCACCTATAACTCCTTCACCACCATCTCCTGGGACACCTTCACCAGTAACTCCTTCGCCTCCATCACCTGGGACACCCTCACCAGTAACTCCTTCGCCTCCATCTCCTGGGACATCTTCACCAGTAACTCCTTCGCCTCCATCACCTGGGACACCTTCACCTTTAACTCCATCACCACCATCTCCTGGAACACCCTCACCTGTAACTCCTTCGCCTCCATCACCTGGAACACCTTCACCCGTAACTCCTTCGCCGTTACCTTCACCTACAACACCTTCGCCTCCTTCACCTGCCGCACCTTCCCCATTACCTTCACCTACAACACCTTCGCCACTACCTACACCTCCTTCGGAACCACCGGTGGTGGGACATTCTCCACCACGGCCAGTGGCACCTTCTCCACTACCACCCATTCACACTCCTCCTTCTCCAGTGTATTTGCCACCACCACATTCTTCCCCTGCTCCACCTGGCTACTTTCCACAACCTCCTCCACCTTCGCAATTGCCGCCTCCGTCATACACTCCACCTTCTCCGGGGACACCTTTACCTACTCCAACGCCACCCAACGGTGTCCACTCTCCGCCGCCACCAAGTTCACCGTCACCACCGGCTCCTACATTCTCGACACCACCACCTTCACATAATTATGGCTCATCGCCACCTCCTCTACCTCATCCTTATCCTTATTTATCGCCCCCACCACCTCCTTCTCCTGTTCATGTTCCACCTCCACCACCTTGTACAGAACTTCTTCCACCCCCTCCCCAATCAACACCTTCTCCCACACCTTACCTCCCACCACCATCCCCATCCCATCCACCTTATCACCCAACACCATCCCCTTCTCACCCATCACCTTATCACCCGCCACCATCTCCTTCTCACACACCTTATCACCCGCCACCATCCCCTTCTCCCCCTCCAACTCCACCGGTTCAATACAGTTCGCCTCCGCCGCCGCCTCCTTGCGAAACTCCACCAGCAGTTTCTCCCCCGCCACCTGTTGTATACCAAAACCCACCACCTGCCCCTGTATATGAAGGGCCATTGCCACCCATCGTTGGACTCCCATACGCATCGCCTCCACCACCACCCTTTTATTGATTCTTTTGAGGACTTTTTCCCTCTTCGGGCAACAAGAGTCACGCTTTTTTTTTTTTTTTATTGCGGCCGTTTCTTCTGTGGTGATACCCTCGAATGTCATGCGACTCTCGTCGCTTATGAAGGAAACTTCTTACGAGACAACCACAAGATCTAGCGAAACAGCTTTTTGTTCTTTATATTTATCGACAATAGAAACAGAGAAGAGGTTGCAGCAGAATGGGGTTTATAAGAAGAGGAGAAATTAATTCTCTCTCCTTATTGACTTGAATTATTATGAATGTTGCAGTTGAGAAATAAGAATGGCAGAGAAATTGTAGGTTGCAGAGCAAATGTAAGTATAGGGATGAATGGGAGAGCATAAGTTATGGCTGCAAATGCAGTAGCAGTTGCACTGTGTGCTGCCGCTGATGGTTACCAGTGTATCGTTATTGTCTCTATTATATCACACTACTTTTATTTATTTTTTTTATAAATTTTGTTTCTTTTGCTTGCTAACTGGTTGATATTATTTGTTAGCATTTCGAATTGAGTGGACTTTCTAAATTCGCTTTCTCTTATCAGTGTCTTAAATCTGTTGCGGTCATGAGATCATTGATTTGAATGTTTTTAGTTACGCTGTCAATATCAATCTGCATTAATGAATAATGATAATGATGCCATTAAGTTATGAAAAATTATGCTGCTTATAAGCAAACATCTTAATGATAGGTGCTTGATATAAAATTCCTTTTTCCTCCATGACCTTTTGTGCTTCTTTCTCTATCCACCACTGAGAGTGATAATCAGTCTAACATGTTAGCATGGTTCAAGAGCTTTCACTTTCAATTTCATCAGTGTTATACTTAGGAATGTATTAGGAATGTATGCGTGAGTTTAAGTCTCCCATTGGTTATAAATGAAAAAGTAGAGTATTATATAAAGATAAAGACCCTTAAATATATTATCTTAAGATTTTGGGTTGAGAATGATGTCAATGTCTCATGTAATTGAACTCAAGTCTCGTTGGTGTTCTATTTTCCCAACAAAACTCTCTTCTGTAAATCCTAACATGTTATAACTAGAGCATGATGTTCTTCTTTGCATGTAAAGTTCAATGGAACTTAATTTAGGGGGTGTAGGGAATGGGAGCATATTGTTCTTAAGGAATGGTCCCCAATCGCCCATGGAGGCCACCATCGGAGAGCACGGGTCCCAATTCAGATTACGGTGGTGGGACAAATAAATAGTGAATCCCAAGAACCATTTAAGAGCACTGACTAGGGTCAATGTATTTAATGAAAGAAATCCTTTCTTAAATTTGTTTGATTAGTGAATAGGAGTATTGTTAAGGGAACACCTTCCATGTGCAAACCTTCATGTTTCGAGATTTGAATTCAAATTTGCACACCCTCATCTTCAGCATTGGATCGTGAACATCAAAAACTGTAAGCTCAACAACCACCAAAAACTCTTTTTTTTCTCATCCAAGGCATTGGGGTCTCCAATGAAACCTTGTCGGTCATCAATAGTCCCTTTGTGTCTATTTCTTGAGTCAAAATAGTAAGTTACGAAAAAAAAAATGGTAAAGTTCACAAACATATATACATAACAGTAAAGTATATAGAATTAAAGTCATGCATGTGGCTTCGTATAAACGCTTGGAATGTGTATGAAATGGAAAACCCAAACTGGGATCAATGTTTGCTTCTTGCAAGCGAAGTTCATTCAGAGAACAAAATTAGCTCCCAGTTTCTACGGGAACCTTTTTCCTCTTTCCATCGTGCGTTGCAGTATATCTTTGTTCCTTTGTTTTTACTTGCAACAGAGACACGAAAATGAACAGAATAAAGCAACGTTTCCTTCAAACTAGGGAAAAGCAGAAGTGGAATCTACGAACATTGTTTGCAAATAAAAGAGAACAACGTGCTTCCTCTGTCGGTATCTGCGCTCTCTATGTATATCACTCAGGCAAATATTAAAAACCAGACCTATTACAATTTTGCATTAATTAACATTTACTGTCATCATTAATATATAGAAATTAAATTCATTCGCTTTTTTTTTTTACTGTGCCTCTCCAACAAGAAAGATTATTTATCCAAATATATTTCTTAAAGCACTGAAAAATTATTTAATCCAATAATTTGATCATAGATTTTATGGTTAGGTTAGAAGGTGATATGAGATCAATCATTGAGATTGGATTGACCGGAGCCCCTTTTAAGAGGACCCTGCATTATTATATTCAGTAATTAATGCATGTACCATATGATAGGTGAAACCGTGAACGCATTTAATAATCTGGAAATAGTGTGCATGCAGAGAGATGAGTAGTGTGGGTCATTTTCTGAATAACAAATATAGCATAGCAAGCAATATGAAAGTTCCATGCACCTTTCTGGCTTTAAACATTTTGATTGTTCCTTTGTGTTGGGATGGGGAAAACATGGAGGCATGGACCTTTCGCATACGCTTGCTAGGTACCCTTGGATTAGAGGAAATTTGGAAAAGATACAAGGGAAGCAGGGCATATCCCACCATCAAAGGGACTGTGACCTTTATTATGTGGGGTCCCTCCCTAGATAAATATTCACATGGCTTGTAAGGGCTTTAGACATGCAACATGCAATCGTGCTGGTCAAAACATTGATGTTCCAATTACCCTTACCTCTCCTACTTCTCTGTTAATTACTTCTGCTGATCACACATAACTACCGTTCAATTAACCCTCTACAACCAAACTAAAGGTTTTATAATTACTAGTTAGGTTTAAATATCAACTTTACTCCTGCATAATACATTTTAGTCTCTAAACTTTAAAAATGAATATTATATATATATATATATATAATCATCTTTGCGAAACATTTTGAAGTGCAATTCCTATCAAACGACAGATAGAATCTTTTACAAACGACTTAAATACGCGACAGGATATCATAAGTGATAGAGTGACCTTACTGCCACGATCTACTGATGATTCAGTCCTTGTCGCTTTGATCCGTCCATCCCCTTCATGTTCTTAAACAAAAAGTTTATCTAAATGTCTTTATTATCCTAACAAAAAAAATGTAAGTTTTTCGTTATAGAGGCTGACACTAATTTGTCACAGGCAAAAGACTATAGTATTGCCATTTACGATAGTTTAACCAACATGGTGCCAAGATTTGGAAAATAATATATATTATATATATATATATATATATATATATAATCCTTTTAACCCAATTATATTAAAATTTTTTATGTATCAAATGTGTTTTATATTAGCATTTGAATTGTTTATATACTGTTTGACATACAAAAGAACGCATTTGACATACAAAAGAACGCATGTGACATAAAAAAAACGCATTTGACATACAAAAAGAATTCAATATAATTGAATTAAAGTGATTATATCCATTTATTTATAAATTTAAAAATCAAAATATATCAAAATTTATAAATAAATTCTAATTTCTTTTTAAGGTCTAAAGTCATCCTTAAGTTTCTAGGAGTTACCATCCCTCTCATGAGTAATCACATTTTCAGGTAAAGTGGTACTTGTAATTGGGATTTCATGATTAAGTTGGAGATGAAACTTCGGATATTAATTGATTAAGGAATCAGTGTCGAATCATATATTGAGAAATGGAGATGGAGAATGTTTTTAAAAGTGGATTGGTAGTTGAATCAATCAAGAGATATAGTTTAAGATACAGTACAACTATTTAATGTGTGCATAATTATTTGGACTACTTGTATACCATAAATACCTTATTATATGATCCTCGCTGGATCCATACTAAATTTACCTAACATTTTTTAGTCCATTCTTTCTTTTCGAGCACTAAAGAAAGATAGAAAAAAATATAGAAAAGCTCATTTAATTCTTACCACATTGGCGCAAGTAATAAAAGAAAGATGAAAAATAGAAAAAGACGGCACATTCTCGAAAAGTGATTAATAAGTGTTTAACGATTATTAACCACAAAAATATGGATGCGTTTGATGATTATCCTTGTCACTACACCGTCATTGCTATTTCTATCCCATCATCCTGTCGTATTCTCGTCTTATTCTATGGATTTGAAAGAAGAAAAAAAAAAACACAGTGCTTGTGGGAAAAAAAAAATAGCAACTCTTCTTGGTCCACAATAAAAAAAAAAGCATTTTAAAGGCATGTCATTAATGGATCTTCCATTGGGTTGATGTCAAGCCCGTTACTTTTCATCCAAAATGACAAAGCTTTTACTTCCTGCACCCCGATAAATTCTTCATGCATCCCCACATTTTAGAATACATAAAATACTTTTCGGAACGAGTTTTGTATAACATTTTTGTTCGTTTCTCTCTCTTTTTCCTTCTCTGTAGCGTTTTCCCTCTCTTCTTCTTCTTCTTCCTCTAGAGTGATGACAATGATAGAAGTGATAATAACAGTGGTATCAGCAGCAATGGTGATGTAATGCAGTAATGAAAAATATTTTAATTTTTTATATTAGTATATGACGCAATTAGTAATTGTGGCGGTGCAGGAATCAACAAATACTGGATCTGAATCAAAATGGGCTTGATGGATAATAGGTGAGCCTGTTATGTCACAGTGGAGTGGCAATTTCACTCAGTAACTGAATATTTCTGATAAGTCTTATCCCTTTTAACACTTCCCTAATCATATTTCTACATGAAAACCTTTAACATAATTTATATATTACCATGTCTTACGACAGACACAATTTTATTAAAAAATCGTAAATAATAATAATAATAATAATCTATAACTATTAATAAAGAGAATTATTTTTCTTAATTACTTAGTAACCATTTTTTATGTACAGATTATTTTATCTTTATTGATATAAATTATTTTATTAATTGTTTTATTCTTTATTGTAACTGCTTTCATAAATTTAACATTTTTTATTTTAATAAAAATTAAAAATAATAATTTTTATTTTTTTATTATCACAAAATAAAAGTAATAAAGACATATATATTTGTAAGTGCATGTTTTTTTCACCTGTAATAATAATAACAATAACAAAGATAATGGTGATTTCTAATTAAATTATAGAGTAATATTATTTAAAAGTTTAAACCCCGTTTCATTTTATGCAACAGGTGATGTAGGGCTTCTAAATTGAGTATCGCACATTCCGTAGGTATACATTATTTAGAGTACATTATAACCATCTGCATAACGTGCATTTTATTAAAATAAAACTTCTTTTATTCAAAATTCGATTCATTAACTTTGAAACTTTTGTAATATTAGGAGCAAATGCAGCTTTATTTGATTTTTCGTCACACTTAGCAAAAACCTTAAACAAATTAAGTGGTATGATTACTTCCATGTTATTTGTAACTGCCAAGTGAACATTATTGAATATAATACACTCTTTTACGAAATGCAAAGTCTTCAAAATATAACTCTCTACAATTAGATTCTACGCACAAATATCCTCTAAAGTTTAATTGTGTTACATGATTGCTTCACCACCAATCATGCTTCAATATAATAAACTCTTTCACTAAATCGATTTTTTTAATGTTTATTCCATTATTTTATTAGATTGAACAAACTTTAGCAAAAACCAATATCTTACATTTGTTAGTTTTAGCTACAGCGCAGCTACATTTTTCGGCGACTTCCAATGATTATGCCATTTTGCCAGTAAAAAAGGGTTAAAGAACAGTAAACTTTTGACTTCAGTGCCTGCTTTTTTTGTTTTGCAAAGAAACATCTGAATGCAACGACAAATTCTTAGCGATTAATCGAAGAAGAGAAAAAGGTGTCTTGACATGTACCCTAGAACGAAGGCACATGCATTTGGCATGAAATGCCCAACCTTGTCTTCTATCTAAGGGTGAACTTCAAAACTCTGTGTTTCAACCTCAAAACATGAACAACTCTAAATCAAATGTAGGACTTACACTAGCTAAAGAAAATATTTTTACTTTTCTATTTACCGTAATTACAGGATTGAATATGTCTTACAAAGATATTCTCTGACTATAATTTATCATCACATTCAAATCAAATTGTTTAAGGTACTCATCTTCTTAAAGTAAAAAAAGTAAATGTGCTTGCAGAAAATACTCTAACGCACAAGTCAAGCCAAGTGTGTCACATAATATTAAATGCAAAATAGTGAAAACATAATTAATTTATCTTATGTCATGTGTTGTTTATATTTATGCACCTTTATGTGGATGGACCTAATCCATGTGACTTAACTACCTTGATTAACCTAGTATAACAATCTAATAATACGCTTCAGTCTTTGTCTTAACTTAACCTCAATTTGTCAATGTCAAATAAGTGATTGATATGGTGTCGCTATGTCAGGTGCACTAAGGTCAAGTACATCTCGATGCAGGTAGTCGAGATGTATTTGAACATTTGTAGTATATTAGTCCCCCAAACTTAATATGTGATGTTTAAGTGATTTCAAAACCGGTTATGTGTAAAGAAAAATTGTATTTCTTTTATTGATCTCAACTTATAAATATTTACATTTTTACTTGTGTTTTTTTAATTTTAAAGACTATTTAAGAAAATAGAACGTGTGTGTATATATATATATATATATATATATATATATGTTGAAATCATGTTGACACGTGATACAATTATGATGTGACATGTATAAGAAAAATTAAAAAAGTTAAAAAAAATATAAAAAAATCACATATTGATACATGACATTGATTTTAATATTGTTGGGTCAAACTAACACTAACAACAAAGACCAAATTGAGACAAGAAAGACGGGATGACCAATTTGACACTCCTTAACAAATACAAGGATTAAAAGAGTAATTTACTCTTAAATTTATAATAAATTGATTTGATAAGTAAGATATTTTATTTATTTAATATTTTTTAAATATTAAAATTAATCATATAAAATGAGAATATTAAAAAAACGCATAATTGAGTAGATTCTACTTTAAAATTTGAAGAATTTCTAATCTATAATATATATATATATATATATATATATATATATATATATATATATATATATATTTTTTTTTTTTATATTTAAATTTAATATAAAAATATATCAAA
>Ga0099822_1003715_pt1 | contig 19676 bp, 19 predicted proteins | sample CowpeawhiteBW_FD_76839 | JGI IMG/M metagenome (GOLD analysis project Ga0099822, IMG submission 76839) | Root nodule microbial communities of legume samples collected from California USA - Cow pea white BW | ecosystem: Host-associated > Plants > Roots > Nodule | place: USA: California | collected...
TATATAAAAAAAAAAAAAAAAAAAAAAAAATAAAAAAAAAAAAAAAAAAAAAAAAAAAAAAAATAAAAAAAAAAAAAAAAAAAAAAAAAAAAAACAGATAACTCCAATTAGTTTAATGTACAAAAAATCAAGGATTTTAGTAAAAATAGCATATTACTCTTTGGTCTTTAAAAAGGTCATACAAATATTCACAAAAATATTCTAAGAAACCAAACAAAATTTAGTCATTCCTATGAATCACAATTCACACAGTTCATGATTCACCAGGAATCATAAGTTTCGGGTATGAAAAAACTTCCCTGGTACCAAACACCCTCTAACAAGAACTAGATAGTATAGTAGTCTTACCACTGCCTTGCAATGCAAGAAAAGCCAATCATGAGGGCAATTATCCAATAAGTATATTGAGTCCTTTGGTTCTGTCACTGGGAAGAAAAATATGTTGTTGAAAAACACGTAAAAGAAATACTATTCCAACAAGAAAACAAAAATTAGAAATATTCTTACAATTCCCAAGACCTCCCCATCCTTTATTGATTATGCCTCTCTGTCCAGTGGTCTCCAGTGCATCTACAATTATTTCTGTCATCTTTTTTGGTTCTTGAACAGGCTGCCGGAAAAATGAGAGAGTAGAAATAAGATTAAAAACATTATTCATGTTCTTAGAAAAATAAATTTAATAAAGGAGGATAAAAATGGGGATAAGATATCCTCCTCAAGAAAAAATAAAAAGATGTAATGTATTACATAAGGATACAGTCAATAATTGCCCTACAATATTTCTAACTTTCCCTATTTAATGTTACAATCTTTAATGATACAAAATTATAACAAAGAAAAACATAGAAACAAGGTTAAGATATCCTCATGATAAAACTATTAAACAAGAATCTTACAGAAAAAGAGACGAAGCTGAAAGAAGTTAGATTAGAAAATAGAAAAGGGAAGACTTTTATCGAATACTTTAGGCCCATTTTGGTGGTCAAGGTAAGATAGGAAAAATAGTCATCTTTTAAGACTAAAAATATGATAAAAAGAGTTAAGAGATTGATTATCTCTTCGTTGATCTTTGTTATTTGTAGAAGAAAACTACATTAGAAACACCAAAAGGTACAAGAAAAAGCCTAGGTAATTGATGCAAATAAGTAAACAGTTCATACGAACAAAGGTACGAGGAAAAGCCTAGGTAATTGATGCAAATAAGTAAACAGCTCATACGTACGTACACCGTATAGTAGCTTTCCAATACAATGGATTTAATGAGGTTCCTTAAGGATTTTGTTGACACATCTACAAGTTGATCATTGGATTTGAAAAACTCAGTACAAATTTACCTGCCAATAACTTTTTTTAAATGAAATGACAGTCAAATTATTTGTGTTTAGTCCTCTCACAAAGTACTAGATTCAAAGCATGTGGAGAGCAGGTTGGTTATGACAAGACATCTTCAATTGTTGGATCTCAATTTCAATTCTTGAAGAAATTGCTTCACCCATACAAGTTCACAAGTGTGAGATGCCATTGCCCAACATTCAGCTTCGACACTAGATCGGGTAACCGCAATTTGTTTCTTGCTTTTCCGAAAAAAAATGTTTCCTCCAATGACAACACAATACCCTGTAGTAGAGTGTCTATTCATAAGATGCAGATGTAGCATTTAATATACAAGGATTTGCCAATAACTTTTGATTTGGATCTGTTAAGATATCATTAATATCTTATTTTTTTTGTTTCTATTGTTATTATTCTTCATATATATTTTGGGCTTAGCCCATATTTTCTTTATTATAAATATAGCCCCTATGTGTATTTTCTACACAAGGGAGACTAATACCAAACTTAGTTTCACCATATTTAGTATCGTATCTAGAACCTAAGGATTTTTTTTTTTTTTGCCTTTTTCACTGGATCCACTACCGTCGTCACCGTCACTGGAGATTCAGTTTCGACCGACGACCACATGGTTGTGATCGTCTCAGCTAGGCAACCCGAACGCCGTTGGTTTCATGGTCATCGAAGGTCCCACACGTCGTCTAACTGTTTCAGCCGCCATCAGATTCCGCCGTGCATGGCGGCACGTGCGCCGATCACCACCGCTACACTCGCCTCATCCTTAGCTTTCCAGATCTGGGCTTCGTGTTTCCATTGGCGCACTTTCAATTTTTAGGGTTTTTCTCTCTCCACCATGGCATCTCTCAGATGAAACATCTTTGTGATCATTTTCAAACCAAAGATCTTGGAAAACTCATATATTCCTTGGGTATTGAGGTGGCACAATTTAATAAAGATGATATTGTTATTTCACAAAGGAAGTATGCACTGGATATTTTAGAAGAAACTAGGTTGATGAATTCAAAATTTCTTCACACACTCATGGATCTCAATACTAAACTTCTACCGTATCAGGGGAAGCCTATGTCTAATCCCGAACAGTATAGAAGGTTAGTTGGAAAATTGAATTATCTTACAGTTACTCATCCTGACATTTCCTTTGCAGTCACTGTGGTAAGCCAATTTCTTAATTCTCCGTGCGAAAATCATTGGAATGCAGTCATTCGTATACTGAAGTACATTAAAGATTCTCCTGGAAAAGGGTTGTTATATGGTTCTAATAACCATACAAGAGTTGTTTATTATTCAGATGCTGATTGGGCAGGATCTTCTTCTGATAGAAGGTCTACATCCGGATATTGTGTCTCCATTGGAGGTAACTTGATCTCATGGAAAAGCAAGAAACAAAGTGTCATGGCAAGGTCTAGTGCAGAAGCAGAATATAGAGTCATAGCTTCAGCCGCTTGTGAGCTTGTTTGGCTTAAGCAATTGCTGAAAGAGTTACAGTTTGGAGACATTAATCAAATGACACTTATATGTGACAATCAAGTTGCTCTTTATATCAGTTTTAATCCTGTCTTTCATGAAAGAACTAAACACATTGAGATCGACTGTCATTTCATTCGAGAAAAGATTATGTCTGGAGACATCAAGACTGAGTTTGTTAACTCAAGTGATCAGTTAGCAGATATTTTTACTAAATCTTTATGGGAACCGAGAATTAGTTATATTTGTAACAAGCTCGATACATAAGATTTGTATGCACCCGCTTGAGGAGGAGTGTTAAGATATCATTAATATCTTCTTTTTTTTGTTTCTATTGTTATTATTATTCATATGTATTTTTGGCTTAACCCATATTTTCTTTATTATAAATATAGCCCCTATGTGTATTTTCTACACAAGGAAGATTAATCTCAAACCTAGTTTAACTATATTTAATAGGATCCATAGGGCTATGTAGTGATTTACAGTCAAGTTTGATTCTTCAGAGATATCTAAAGCATATTTCCTTTGGGAAATTACAATGCCTTGACTTGATTAAGCTATTTCAATGCCTAGAATGTATGAAACTTACAAGATCTTTGGTTTGAAGGTGATTATATAAGTGTTCCTTTAGCTACGAGGTTCTAGTAGCATCATCTCCTATAATAACTATGTCACCAACATACATAATTAGGTAAATACATTTTCTAGGCAACATATGACAACAAAAAACCGAATAATCAGCCTCACTATGTTTCATTTCAAAAGTTTGAACAATTTAACAAAATTTTCCAAATCAAACACAAGGAGAATGCTTATAGAGATTAGTGTAACTTACAAACCAACCCAAACTCCCCTAAGCAATAAAACCAGGAGGTTGCTCCATGTAAATCTCCTCTTCTAAATCACCATGAAGGAAAGATTTCTTGGTATCTAATTGATGAGGAGACCAATGACGTATAGCTGCCATGGCAGAGAAGGGATGCACAGTAGTCATTTTGACTACAGGAAAAAACATATCACCATAATTAAGGCCATAGATCTAACTATATCCTTTGGCCACAAATCTAGCTTTGTGATGGTCAATTACACAATTTGGCCAAACATTTATGGTGTAAACTCAATTGCAACCAACAAGCTTCTAGCTTTGTATATTATTTCACTTTTGCATCCAAGAGTAGAGGCATAGTATATATAGGCTTTAAAGCCTATTGTTAGCAAAACAGACTAGGAAAGAAAACAGGCATCCACTTGAATAACTAAATGCTTTTACACTTCTCTAATACCACCCTCGAACTAAAGAGTTCAACACAATTATTTTGCTGCATTATATACTTGTGATTTGTTTGATTGGTTGATTTTGCATTCAATATTTTTCGAATCTCCACGTTGTTAAATTAACTCTTTTTGGTAGTCCTATTTATTTCTAGCTTTATTGTATAATCCCCTAGACTTATGTTCTTCATTAGTAGTGAGTCAGTCAGTACTTCACTCATATAATAAAAGAATTTGCATCAAAGTTTATAAAACTATTTAAAGATTTAGTTAATTGACTTAAGGAAACTAGAATAAAAGGACAATTGGGGACAAAAAGAACATGTTTTAGGTTCAAGTACTGATAAAGGGAGATATGACTAAGCCTTTGAGAAGTAACTTTAGATCCATTGGCTAAAGTAATAACATGAAAAATTTTAGGATGACAAAATGGAAGAAAATAATAAAGCATTACCAGAAATGTGATTGGAAGCACTTGAGTCAATTATACATGAACTTTGACACTCCTAGGTTTGAGAGATGCAAGCTTTTGACAAACTAATGAAATGCTCTCCTTAGCTATTGGACTTCAAACTAAGATATTACTGATATTCTTCTATAGAAAATGTGGTTCAACCTTATTAGACTAAAAGGTGTTTGTTGTCTTGCTAGAATAGAAAAACCATGTAAGGGGAAGCATTTATTTTAAGCGTGTCAAATTCTCTTACAAAAGGACCATTAAGGATGCTTTTATCCACTTTGAGTAAAGGAAGGCATATTGAAGGGAGATAATTTGGATTTCACATTTGGGTGCGATAAATCTTTTAGAACCTTGGCATATACTCACAACTAGATGGAAATTATAAACACCACTTTTCAAGCAATGGTTACATCAATAAAGATTCAATAATACAGAGTAAATTTGCTAGGCTAAAGAGTCAATGCAAAGTTCCTACAATTAGGTTTAGCTTTCAGAAATAATATATGAAAAGATAATTATATAATGAAAGGGAAAAGACTCACCAAGCTACCAAATCCAATGTAAATAGGCTTATCACCATCTCCGAGCCATTTTACAAGGGATTCAGGTGGTTCATAGTTTGATGCAAGATCAAGAAAGCAAAATCCTACAACATCAATTTTCGGTCCCCAATCTGTAAAGCGAAACAAAGTAGATTCTTAAACCAAGAATCAGACAACATAGGTGTTTATTTTAAGAACTATTTTCCATGAGACTAATGATAAATCAAAAAATAAAATTATTTTGTTATAATTGTAGAAATAAGGTGCAAATCTTTTATAATTAGGAATATCTACATTGTATGTGTTACTAGAAACACCTGTATTTATTCTCCTATCACAGCTTTATTATTAGAAGGTATGACATCTACTCTATTTAGTGTATTCATTATGTTTTCACAAATACAAATACAACATCTTTGATTAGTGTATTCATTATGTTTTCACAAATACAAATACAACATCTTTGATATATAAAAAACACGTGGTTTCATGTCAATGTTCCTTGATTTCTTCGCAAACTTCTCTACCATGTTTCCATGCACTATTGTGGCATCATCACTAAGACTTTTCTAACGAGTTTTTGGGCAACCTATCTTGCTCTTACAAGAACAAGGTTAGGATCACCCTGAGTTGATCTATCATATCACACAAACATCAAAACCAACATCCATTTGTGTGCCCTCATGCATGTCATCTCTCCCAGCTCCTCAACTCCCCCTAGCTAATGATGGCAATGAAATAATGCCCAAGAGGTGACCTACAAATAGTTCAAAAACACCAATGTGTAGCATTGGCACTACCTAACCCCTCTCATCTCTTACTTTTGACTTTGTTCTTTATCCCAAAACTTCCCATTTAATTTACTTTTGTCAATAGATCGACACAATCATATCACATTATCTTCAAATTCACTAAAAATAATGTTACCTTGTGTTAGATAATAATATTGTGTCTTATAATATTTTACATATTTATTTGTATCTGGGCTTAGCCCATATTTTCTTTATTATAAATACATTAAAGTCACTGCAAAGGGGGTACTTGAGTGTGAGCTTTTCGAAGCAATGGGAAATGAACCTAAAATGGGGCTAAAAAGAGGCACCTAAGTGTGAGGAAGGAGAAGAGGGTGCACCAGCAAGTGGGTCATGCTGAAACTGAGAGAAAAACGAAATTAGAGATAGGTGTGTGAAGTACTATATGTCTTCCAATGTTACATTATTTGAACAAACTCCTTACATCTCTCCATCTATTGAAGATGCCCATGTCATACAGCAAGTACTTTCGTTTTTCTAGTGATTTTGCCAATAACAGTCTTAATCAGAGTCCTCCTGAACCATCCTCTCCACCTATTGATTCTGTTGTTAGTTGGATATTAAATGCAATACTGAAAGTTGTTGGTAGGATATTAAATGCATTAGTAGAAGTTGTTACGAGTTTTTAGAAGTTTTTAAAAGGTTCTAGAGATCTCATGTAATTATTACTTTAGAGTTTGAGTTTAAGGGGTAGGGTGTTGGGAACATCTATTAGTTGTACTTATAGTTGTACCTAGTTATGCACCTAGGTGTCTAGTGCAGTCCCTTAATCTTCCATGGATTCTTGTATTAGTTTTTCGTTATAAATAGAAGATTGGGAGAGGGGTCCTTTAAGCCCTTAAAACATAAATTTTCTTTGTTTCAATCTCAAGTCCATGAGTGTTCATTCCTTGGCTATTCCACCGCCCACAAAGGTTACAAATGTCTATGTTCTTGAAAAGCATACAAAACTAGTGTTAAAAGAAACTAGATTCCACTGTCTTGAACTTTTTCCACCTTAGTCTCCTTTCCATCCACATCACATCATCTATACCTATCATGCCATCTCCCTCAAATCCATTATAGTGTCCCCATCGACTCCCTCCTCACTAACATCAAACAACATTTCTGACCCAACCTGTCTACTCCCTCATCTAATGTTTCTTGTTCTCCTAGACCAACTAAAACTCATACCACGCAAACAAATTATAAATCTGGTATTGCAAAACCTCATCACACTCCCTTTAATCGTTTTTTATCAGGTTAATGCAGTGCATCTATCTCACAAGCGAGATCCTGGACGCACGAATTAGACACATGTAACTTCATATCTTTTTTATCACCAAAGGTCCTGGCCTAGAAAATTGTAATTCAGTACATTCCAGATGTTGACCAGTAGACTGATCTTCTCACCAGGACGACCTCCTTACCAATTTCAGTTTCTCGGGTTCAAACTCAATGTAACTGAGCTCCCTATGGTCTACAACTGACTTAGAAAGATGAGCTTTTATAGTCTACAGATTGTTGTTGTAAACAAAAGCTCATCACTTGTACAAACTCTACAATAAATACAAAGTTTTGTTTTCTCTCTAATTTTTCTAACAGCATTTCTCTTAATAGTCAGAAAGAAAATCAAAACAACAACAAACAGATGCACAGAGCACAAACTGTAACAATCAAGGGACTTAACATAACAATAACTACAGAAACAAAATGTGAAGACTGAGATCTAGTGCTACCACCTTTTGGTTTTGGAACAAGATGTGGACTCCATATATATGCATGTGGAATCTCAGTCTCAGAGCCTTGTGAGCCACTTAAATATGTGACTGGTCGTAGCTTCAACTTTTTCTTCCTAAGATCATTAATCATATCCCGTATTCCAAGCCAAATTAAAGAGTCAACTATTTGATATGAAAGCTGAAGATAAATATGACCAATATTTAGTTAAACACGTTGAAAAAAAAAATAGGAGGGATTATAAGATAAAGCAATTAACAAAGAATTCACCCTATAACCAGCCTGTTGCTTTACACGTGACAGAGGATGTGGAAATTCAGTAGTTGGCCTGAGAAGAAATGAAAAAGTACTTACATAAAACGCAAAATTGAATCACTGAGAAAACTAAAAGAAACACAACCAACAGTTAAAGAACTAAAGCAACAATGAACGGGAAAAGAATTCTAAAGATTGTGAAAACAGGATGAAACTTACGTCCATGGCATTGTGAAAAAAATATGAATTGGAATTTTAAGTGCCTCTGCCACATGGGTATGCCCTAAAGATGAACCGATGTCAATGGCAATGTACAAGATATTAATTAAACAGAAATATTTATAGTTCACACAGATCACAAACTTTAGTTAAATATTAAGGGATATTGTGCCAAACGCACTTCTAGGCCTTTATAGTTCACACAGATCATAAACTCTGGTTAAACGTGACTTCCTAATTGATCAATCCTTGTTTAATACGCTTCAGTAAAACAAAAAATAAAAAATCCGCAGAAATCTTGTATACTGCTTTAATAGGGAAGTAAGTTTTTCAGGCTTGCTCATGTATGCTGACAAAAACAATCCAATATTCTTTCATAATTTAGAAACTCATCATACTCACTGGACGAGAAAATATAGATGCACAAATTCATCAAATCATCTTATCTACATATAACTAACAAGAAAGCATACCATAGGCAGGGGGATTGGCAATGATTGCATCTGCTTTAAAGGGCACACCAGAGTCAATATCTGGTTCTTTACAAGCAGGAAGCAGAGAATTAATAATTTCTTTCATTTGATTTCGCTGAATAGGTATCTCAGAAGGTCCTGATGGCAGAAAGCCCTTATTTTTAACCATATCTGCTCCAGAAATAATTCAAAAGTAAAAATATAGAAATAACTGTAAAGAGGAAAGACAGCAATTGAAAAAATAAATAAATAAAATTTTAATTGAAGAGAAAATGTAAAGAGAGAAAATTTTCAAAATTTTATAAAGTCAAGTTTTCTTTTCCATTTTTTCTTCAGCCAAACAAAAGAAAATGCAACTTTATCCGAAGCTTCTTTCCTCGATTTTCTTTCCTTTATTCCAAATACACCATTAGTTTATTCATGACATAAGTCAAAGTATATGCTATATTTTTAGGATCGTGTAGGAGTCCAAGCTAATTAAAGTTTCAAATTCCATTGCACAATAACCAGCAATCCAAATCAATAACTAGCAATCCAAACAATATTTGGGGTAGGTTAAGTGTTCAGGGTCAGTGTATACCCATCATGTAACATTCATATTTACAAAATCATAATAAGAAATATTTGATATTAGAATTAACTTATTTGAAAAGCATGCCCAACTCAATACAGACACAATGTAAATAAGGACAAGGAAGGTGCAGGAACAATAGTGAATAACATAACAAAATTGTGTTTCACCAAGCACTTTTTTTTAAAAATACATTACCATTGTTATTGTTGAATTTTAGGGGGGCTCACTCACATATCTTATATCCAAAAATATGCTGAATATGTAGGGGATACAGCATGTGGAACTACTATAGCTGGCTAACATCACCATCACCCAGAACTTTTGTGTCCTGTCACTAAGAAAAATGCATTGCAAGATTTAGTAGAGATATTTTGACAATAAAACTGCAGTTGCAGCAGCTGTAGGCGGCAGGTCAACCAGGTTTGGGTTCACAGGCTACTAGTTCTAGGTGTTGTGGGGCATCAGCAAAGGGTTCAATGAAGGAATTTGTTAGAAGGAATATTTGGTGGAGATAAGTCAAGGAGTGGTTCTTCCCCAGAAAAGGGTTCAATAATCTTTCATTTATTTGCCATCTATTGTTCATTCTGTAACAAAGGTTAACATCCTTGATATATTTTTAATTTAGTATCATCGATAACTTTCTTTTGTTTTATTATTTACTCTGGTTCCTATCACATACATTTTTTAAATTACAAGGACTAAAAATGATAGTTTTGAATTTGAGAGACCAAAAAACTTATCCTAAACTTGAGGAACTAAAATCATATTTAGACCTATTTGTAAAGGGTGCCATCATAAATATTGTTGAAACGGACTAGTAACAAAAACAAGTCACAAAGGATGGTATTACTAATACCATGCTGAAAAGAGAAAAACCAAGAAAGAATACAATGAATTCGGTGTGTTTGGTACACACGAGTACTCTTATTTATAGTGAAGAGATACAATAATAAGAAATATCACTATAATAATGGGAAATATCTGGCAAGTTACTTCCAATTATTTTCAATCACTTGATTATATAAAATGTTAAATGACTGGTTTAAGAGAAAAAACTTATTCATTTGACTAGCCACTCGGGTACTAATTACTTCCAAGCTAAAAAATATTTTCATTAAAAATTCTTCTATCACATTGCCAAACAAAAGGACACATGGGAAGCGAATGTAGATCGGAAGAAATTAAGAATATCATGCACCCAGCCAGCCAGTAGAAGAAATAGTACATGGGTAGAGAGTACATACAACCAGCCAGAACTTTAGGATCACCGCCTAATGGATAAAACTCCAGCCCAGCTGTCAAAACAAACTCCTTAAAATTTGAATGGGTTGCTAATCTAACTCGGTGGCCATAGTCCTGCACTTAAAGAAAGAATTAAAAAGTAACGAATTTGAATATGAAAATAACTTGAATACAAATTATTCACTTCATATATCTTCTCCTACAATAAACTAAAACATGTACTAATCCAATGATAATATGTTCACCAGAAAACAGAAAATTCCCATTAGTAAATAGAAATGTGAAGCCAAAAGAACGAAAATATATTGCAGAAATGTACCAACCACAAATATCAGAACCAAGTGAAAGAGCATTGCCAAAACATGGAGTATGTATTGGCAATATTTCCTTTCACAAGGCTTTATGGACAGTTTTCGTTGAGTCATAAACAATAATAAAGTGACTATATAAATACAACCATTAGCCACCTATTTAAGATCTTGAGAGAAAGAGAGAGAAAAGAAAAGAGAACCAGAAAAGAGGCAACTTTTATTGTAAAACACATAATTACAAGAGTTCTGTTTATATATATATATATATATATATATATATATATATATATATATATATATAGAGAGAGAGAGAGAGAGAGAGAGAGAGAGGGTTTCAAATCAATCAATTGATAAATATTTTCATTCATTCAGATTAACCTTCTTAAGTTGGTATAAAAAGCTCCCGAATTGGGGACCCTGATACCGCATTTCTTCTTTACCGTCATTACTATACTTCATTTTTAGGGTTATCTGAAGTGCACTCACTTCCTTTCATTATTGAAGTTGCCTAAAGAGTACCCAACTTTTGGTTCTATCCCTGTTGTCTCCACCACCGCCAGCTGTCATAATCCGTCACCACTAAAGCCACACTCGTCACCATGGCTCTAGTGTACGCCGAAGCCTACAATCAGACTGCCAATCTCACCACAAGATTCACCGTCCTCCAAGAACACTATTTTGTTTTATTTGTCTTACTATTCTCCATTTTATTAACCAAAGACAATATAATATGAATAGTAACCAACTTGAACTAGGTTGTTGATGAAAAACTTTTGCAACAAAGCTATACTTTTTTAGAATCGTCAACATTTTCTTTAACTCTAAAAACCCTCTTACAACCTATGGCTTGGCAGGCAGAAGGAAGAAAAACCAATGTCTGAATATTATTTTTTACCAAGGCATCAAATTCATATTTCATAGTAGTGTGTATGCATTATTGAAGCAGGAAAAAGAAAATTATGACATAAGAATGTGCCTCTATACCTGTAATCGCTTGCCTATTGCAATAAATGGTTGCACATCTCCTCGTGTACCAACTATAAGCATGACTATATTCAATGGTGGGATGTAATGAAAGTCCGTTGCATCAAGTGCATCATCAACAACATGATTTACTTGTGTGGATTGAGTAACAATTGCCTCAGGTTCAACATCTAGAGGAACTTCAAATTCTACAGTTCCATCATCTTTAACAGTAGCTATTCTGTTCAACAATTTAAGCTGCACAGTTGTAAAAATCAACTGAAGTACCAGTCATACATGATTAAAAACAAAAATAAAGATAATGATGATAGTGATGTTGAGAAAGTCAACCTCATATAGATTTAGGTTTATAAACTGTTACTCATAGTTACATTTTATGTCTAGAGAGAAACAGTAGTGTCATTTGTATTAACCTTGGACTGGATTTATTTGTTCCAAGTTTGGCATATACAACTTGTATGTTCAAGCTTGAAGGGGAGTGTGTTAGAATAAGTCATCGTAAATAGAATTTATCAAAAAGTTGTTGTTTGCTTTGTGCGCTACCTAGTTTTTAGATATGACCTTTCTTATTTACTTTTCTTCCCTCTCATTAAATTGTATCTGAAATCTCCAATACCATTATAAATATGAGATCCCAAGAGTGCGAAATTCACTCTCTCAAATTCATTCTCTATTCTTTTGGTTTACACATTTTCATATTTATAGATATCAAATCACATCTTTAAAAATAATCATCAATCTCCTAGCTTCATTTTTCTTACCAAATCCCCTATCCAAACAATGGATAAGAACTTACCAAAATACACGGAAAATATTGAGTATTTGGTAAAAGGTGAAAAAACACAACCATATACCTTCTCCTGAACAGGAATTTTGTCATCAAAAATTTGTGCTGCATCTTCAGGACTTAAGTGTCTAAGCCTCTCTGTCTTTGACCTTTCCATCCTAAACTTACTTGAACTTGACTCCAATTTATCTCCATGTGAAATGTCTACTGGCATTGTGGTCACTTTGGACAACACCTTGCCAGGAATGTCTGAATAAGGAGAAAAAACGAATAGCATTTACACATAGTTCCAAGATGAGCATAAAATTAAACAAAACATTCTAGAATAGAAAACAAAAGGAAAAGACTTCCAAAAAATATTCAAGAGACATGTATCGAGTATCATATCAGAATACTAAGAGCTCCTTGGCACAATCAACTTCATGACATAAAGAGGGTTTCTTTCTTAGATATACAAAGACATTAAATATCTTTGCGACTTACTGTGTTTTCCTGTATCTCTAGTTTCCACTTTTCTTTGGTTTTTCTAGGAGGATAACTTTCCTGTTTTGTACATCTTTCTTTTTCTTCTCTAAAAAGTTTCTTCTTTTTTTTTGTGTGTGCAGAAATAAAGAGAAAATATAATAAAATGAATGTATAGTAACAATTATAAGGTTTCTGGCTTGTATTCTTTTTATTCCTTACATGCATTTCTATATTTTTTTCTGTCTAACTTCGTCTTGCTTGGTTTCTATTTTCTTTTCAAATATCTCGTTCTTTTTTCTTATTAATTCTAGATATTTTGTAATGTATAATTTCTTTATTTTTATTTGTAGATATTGGTTGTGGTTGTCTTCTTACATGAATTATGATGTTGGAAAGATAAAATTTGTGAAATAGACATTGTTGCACGGACTTCCTCTATATCAAGATATGAAACTTATTGTTGAAAGGAAGAATTCCTTTAAAAGGAACCTTGTTGGTGCAAATGTAAGAATATAAGTGAATGTGAAGTCTGCAATATTTTTAGATTGGAGAGAAGGTTCTGATGGTGTTGACTCTTTAGGGAATAGAAGTCAAATGGATGGAAAATCTTTGGGGCAAGTTCACGGTGCTCATGTACCAATACTTTAAAAGATTGCCCTTAAGCAACTTGGGCAACCATGTTCATTTCATGTTATTAAAGAAATGAAAGAATATACTCCTTCACTCATTCTAGAAGAAGAAATAACATGGCACCTTAGGGCAAAAGATCTAGCATTGGTCCATAGCAATCTTTGACTCCTTTGAAAAAATTTCCCCCGATACAATCAAGAAGAAACTCAAAAATTTGACATTAGAAGAGATGGATTTCACTTACTTGATGACAATGGAATTCTTGAAGTTGCTAACTTATTTCTTGATGAACTAAAGTTAGAATTTGTGTTTTTCAATGATGACCAAGTAGCAAGTCTTTCCAATGATGGCTACTCATAATATTTCTTGTTCTGCGAGATTCTTCATTAGAAAGTTTCTTTTAGATTTTATGCATTGCAGAATATGATGCCTCTTGGTACCAATTTTGTGAGGCTTACTATCATATGAAAATTATAATGCTTAAATTGTTTAAAGATGAATATAGAAATCTAAATTATCAATTCAATTTTTGTCATGCTGATCATATAATATATATGAATTGCCCCATGTCCAATGCTTTAGATTTTAGCTATGTCTAAATGTCCATATTTGTGTCATGTTTGGTATCCATGATCCGGTCAATGCTTTATAGCTAGTATTAAAGCTCCAATTCCAAGATCTAGTAAGAAATCTGTGTTGTGCAAGATACAAAAAGGGCTCACGATGTGGACAACTAGAATAGAGGAACAGAAAAGTCAAAATAGGTTCAACCTTCTGCAAGCCCGTCCTTAATTAACTGCTATGTCATTCTAAACTCACTTGCTTTGTTTATGGTCAAAACAGAGTCCACCTTCTGCACCCTACTTCAATGGAATTTGCTTAGATTGTAGTTAAATTCAAAAGACCTTGCAGAGACCACATTATGCATGCCCTAACCACTAACCAGAACATAACTAAATATTATTCCCCATAATCGATACCTCTAAAAGCAAAATTTCGCTTATCCTCCGCCTTCCCTGAACTAAATACCGATCATTAAACTCACTGATTGTAATTTTCACATCTTCCATCACGTGATTTACACGCTACACTATGGGTTCAAATACATTATCATTAGCTTAGCCCGGCACCGAAAGGAATCTGATCCAATATATTCGGTTCACAATATTTCCAACAAAAAAAAAACAACTCCGCTCAGCAACCTGAGCAACTTTATAAAAGAAAAAAAAAATAAAAAAAGAAGAATCTAGCGATCTAGCTTTCATTAAAAAGGAAATGAACTCAATCACTTAGTTTCCTCCCTTTTTTCTGCGTGTCCGTTACAATTTCTTTGTCCAATTCCGGTTAACTAGTGCTTAACTCACCGTAACAGAAATTCAATGGAAAAGTAAAGGTGTCGATATATATATATATATATATATATATATATATATAGAGAGAGAGAGAGAGAGAGAGAGAGTGACAAGAACCTGAGGCTGAAGAGCTACTTGTACCATTGGCAGCAGAGTGCTCACTATCCTCCGTACCCTTGCCGTTTCCGTGATCTTTTGAACTGTTAGAAGAGTGCCGGCTATTTTCCGGCAAGTCCGCCATTGCCGGCGATCTAGATCTGTCGCAAACACGGTTCCAGAAGAATTGTAGAAATTAAAAGAAGAGAGGTATCGAGTGGTGGGTATCGGTGCTGTCACGAAATTAGAACCGCACCTCGTGTTTGTAGGGGAGGGAAGAGAACACGTGTGCGCGACACGGGTGGGGAAAGGATAGCACGCTGTAAGGAATATTTTTGGTGGAACGATATAGTATATGTTGTCATGTACCAAGAATTTAAATAAAGACTTAATTATATTTGTCATTTTATTATTTATTTATGATGATCAATTTTATCATAAAATATTTATTCAAGATTTTTAATTTCAAAATCATAATAATGTGAAACTTGATCAGCGACTTCATTTTTACTCTTCTTCAGAATTCATTCTCAATTGACACAATACAACCGCTAGACTAGACCTGTAATAATTCTTTGCAGGATTTTCTGTCCTAAATATGGAAAAGGAAAGGTGATTTTATGAACATTTTATTTACGAATTTAAAAAAACAAAACATTAAAGAATTGAAAAAACCATTCAGCCAATTTCTTTTTTTTTTCTTCAGGTTCTTGACTTTACAGGCTGCGGCACCTGATTCCTTTTGATTTTTTTTCTTAACAAATTGCGAGAAAAAAGGAAATGGGGTCCGCGTTGTTTCTGTGGCAAAAGAAAATCACCTATTGCTAGTGATTTTCGTTTGCTTTCTACACCAAAAAACAAAAGACGTGGTTCACGTAAAAAATGACAGACAAAATAAATAAGAATTTGTGATAGTTTTCGATTACGATGGTAAATCTGATATATCTTAATTTAAAAAATAAAATAGATAATTATGACAAATACATAAATTTGAACAGAATTTTATTTGGTTTGGTAAATTTTTGCTGAATACATGGGTTAGTTTTAAAGAACCTGTGAGTTGTGGTAAGGTTTTAGTTACCTGTGATGATGCTTATACTTTAATGAGATTAATATTCAGACTGCTGGACATTTCTCTCCATGGTTTCGTGAACATGCGAGCAGGAAACAGAAGGAAAGTGAGTGTGAGAGCACAAATGAGGAAAAAGCATAATAGTGAACACAGGTAAGAAAACTTCTTCACTTTGTGAATGTGAAAGTGTGTGTATGTGTATTTACAGAAAAGCGGGACCTATCTTAGGTTTTGGGGAATAAAAAAGGGGGAAAAGGAAAATCCAAGGTAACTAATTTGAATCACTTATCGAAAACTAATCCAAAAACAGAAATATTAAGAGGAGTTTCAACTCAGGCTGACGGTGAATCTTAGGATTCTAAGCTTGGAAATGTTCATCTTGAAATTGGTGCGATGAAAGCCTTTGTAAAAATATTGACGAGTTGGTCGTTTAAGCAAATCGGAAGGAGGTGAAAAAGTTATTTTGAAGTCTTTCACAGGCAAGATGAAAGTGAATGTCGATGTGTTTAGTATGCTCATGAAAGGTAGGGTTGTCGACGATATGTCTTGCTGATTATTTGTCATAGTAGAGAAAAAAAAGGAGATCAGTTTGGACATGCAAGTCATGAAAGAGACTTCTTTTCTAGAACATAGAAGGAAGTCTATTGACAACATGATTAACAGCATAATACCAATAACATTTGGATAATTTAGATTGAAATAAAAGACTTTGAGTAACATTTAGAATGTGTTAATGTTTTCTCTCTACAACAAAATTCTATAATGGGTTTCTAACAACTTTTTTTTATGTCCAATGCCATAATTTTTGTAGAGATCAACGTATTCAAACTCAGGACCATTACCAGATCTAATGATCTTAATATGTTTCTCAAACTGATTTTTAACATAAATGACAAAATTCAGTAAAAGATTCTTGGTTTCGCTTTTAGAACGCATATGAAAACCCCAAGTATGTCTAGAATAATCATCAACCATAGTAAGAAAGTATTTATGACCATGTATAGGTGGAATAGAAAAAGGACCCCATATGTCAGTATGTATCATATCAAAACAGTTTAGAGAAAAAGTAATGTTATGTTAGAAAGGTAGCTTATGTTGTTTGGAATAATGGCATATTTCACAAATATCTTTATACAAGAATTATGAACATAAGGGAAAGCTAACAATTTGGAGAAATAAAGTTGATTTGGTGGGGTTTAGAAGGAAGGGTGGGAGAGGTTGTAGGTTTAACTCGCCCCGCTAACAAAAACTAACAACTAACAATTGCGGATCAAAAAATAAAATAAAATAAGTGAAAGCTTTACAAATTTGTTTAATAACATTGTCACAAGGATACCTTAATTTGCAGTGCCAAACATCAATGTTGTCCTTAGAACAATTTAAAGCAATATTAATAAAAGAAGGTCTTCTGAAATGGAAGGACAAACATCAACGTAGTATACACCCTTTAACATGCTAGCACGTCCAATCATCTTCTATGAAGTATTGTGCTGAATCTGATAATGCTCATTAGAAAAAAATAGACTGCAATTTAGGTCTTTGATAAGAGATTGAACAAAAATCAAGTTAAATGAAAATTCTGGAATGTAAAGAACATTAAAGATCATGAAGTTTTAGAGAAGTATTTTGTTCCAGGATACACAATATTAATAATAGAATTGTTGGGAAGCCTCACAGAGGTTCGATCTTATATAATGTAGAAAACTATTTTATATTATGTGTCACATGGTCAGTAGTCCATTTATCTAAGATCCAAAGTTTACCTTTTGCTTTGTGACTGAACACATTATTATTGGCCTTTTAAAGGTGGCTGATAGCATGGTTTGATTCACCATTGTCATCCAAAAGCTTCAAAAGTCTTTGTATCTGTTCAACACTCAAAGAAGTGTTTGTGTCATCTTTCTTAGAAACTAGATTAGCAGAATCTTGAGTATCACCTTTGACATTAAGATTGCACATTTGTTGTGTGTTTCCACTTTTACCATTGTAATAACTTATGTCTTGGTCTCCTTTTTGTTTATACCATGGAGAATATCCATGCTTTGAATAACATACTTCTGCAATGTGATTCATCTTATGATAATAAGTACATTTCCTTAGTTGGGGGTTTCTTCCTCTTCCTTTTCCTTGAGCTCGAAAATCGTTGCCTCTGCCTTGACCTTTTCAAGAACCTTGTTCTTGAGCTTTATATGATTTCTCAGTAGCATTCAAGAAGACCTTGTTTTCAAAACTTAAAATTCCAAAACTAGTATTCTTTCTCTCTTGTTGCATGATCAAAGAAAAAACCTTGTTTATGTTAGGCAAAGGTTCCATTAATAAAATCTAGGTTTTGACATTATTAGTTTTGACAAGAAGACTCTAGGAAGATCACACTTACAAACCGCACATACAATTTGGTATGGGCGCAGGAAGTTCAACTCCTCCCATATCTTCTTTAACATAGTGAAGAATTGAGTTATGGTTCTTTCTCCTTGAGTTATGGCCCTAATCGAAACGTATTCGACCAAGTTAACTCTAACCGAATGTGGTTGAGTCACCCCAATTGAAATTCAGCCTATTTCGTAGAGTCGACCCAAGTTGAAACATGATTGACTTTGCGCGACTTGGCCCTGGTCGAAATATGGCCAAATTCGTCCGAGTCAACATTGGCCGAAATACGGTCGAATTCATCTGAGTCGGCCCCATCGAGCTTTTGTCGAATTCGGTTGAGGCGACCCTACTGAAATTTGTTTGAATTTGAGCTAGTCAGTCCTTGCTGAAATTTGGTCGAATTCAGCCTAGGTGGTTCGATTGAAACTTTGTCAAATTCAGTTTAGGCGGTGTAACATCCATACTTTTAAATAACTATATTATTTATTTTATCCTTATCTTTAAAAATAAGATTTATAAAATCTTTTATGTTTAATGTTTCATATTTTATGTAAATGTAGTTTGAACATTAAAAATAATAATAATAATAATAAATAAAGTAGCTTTAAAAAAATATTATAACTATGTAATAATGAAAATAAATGATATAAGAAAAAGAAAAAAGAAAGAAAAGATAGAGAAAGAGATAATTCTTCATTAATGAAAGAAATCTTATCTTAATACATGATAACATTACATTTAATGAATGCATTCATTACTTGGCACATGCATAACTTGTAAATGGATGATGAAGGATAGATGAGATAAGATGACATAATGCACATGCATTACATTTAATGTAATGATTACTTTACAAAATTTTGGTTTATAAATAGGTTTCATGTGATAGGAATGTGAAAGAGTGAAGAGAATGTGAGAGTTACGCTAGAAAAAAAAAAGATATAAGGCTGATCTCTTCATTAATGAAGAGAATCTTTGCATTAATTACATGTTATCATAAGTGTACACATGGTTTGCTTATAAAATAATGGCTTAAATATACATTTGGTCCCTATTTTTGTCAAAATTATTCAATTTGGTCCATATTTTCGTTGTTTATTCAATTTGGTCCTCATTTTTGTAAAATCACATTCAATCGAGTCCTTTTGGCAAACGGTGTTAAAATGTTAACGGAACAGTGACATGGTGGAACTGTTTGGGTTACATGTCAAATTTTTGGCA
>Ga0099822_1003718_pt1 | contig 19671 bp, 22 predicted proteins | sample CowpeawhiteBW_FD_76839 | JGI IMG/M metagenome (GOLD analysis project Ga0099822, IMG submission 76839) | Root nodule microbial communities of legume samples collected from California USA - Cow pea white BW | ecosystem: Host-associated > Plants > Roots > Nodule | place: USA: California | collected...
AATAAAAAATTAATTTATAAAATTAAGAAATAAAAAAAAATATATATATATATATATATATATATATATATATATATATATATATATATATAAAACTAGCATGATGAGCATATAACTATTTGAAGCGAATTTGTGATGAATTAAACCTCGAGAGGTAATGACATTAACCATTCTTTGACATGGCAAATTACTATGCACAGTGGATTAAAATGGTTTGAAGAAGTGACTCTTTTAATGTTGACACGTGTAATTTTTGAAAAATAAAATTTGGCCTCTTAAAACGTGAGTGGTGGGAACATTTGTTTTGAAGGAAAAAGTTGAAGTTAGTGCACACTTAAACAAATTTCGCTAGTGCCGGTGTGGGTGTTGAACGTTTACATTCTCATGGTTGTGGTGTTATTGATAACATCATTGGTGGGGGAGATTTGTTGTCAGCATTAACGGGCTACAATTGGGAAGGTAGGATGGTTATTTTGTGTCATTTTTGTAAAAAAAATGGGCTTTTGATGGATGGAGAGACATTTTAATAGTAATCAAATCATTGTTAGTTATCATTGAATTTGATTTGACTGAAAATGTGTGAAGGTTCATAAATTTTGGATTTAGGTTTTATTTTGGTTGTTGGCATATGTACCTATTGTTTAAATGAATTTGAACATTATAGGAGGTAAGATTCTTAATGAAATTTCATCATATTGGGAGGTTTATGAGGTCTCCTAAGTTGTATTACGAGGGTGAGAAAACATTTTATTGTGATGTGCATTATGATGTTTGGTCATATTTTGAAGCATTAAGGGTAATGACAAACTTCAAATATAATGATGAGTTGAAGTTGTGGTAGAAGTCGAAGAAGGGAGGCATGGATAAAGATTTGAAACTACGTAGCTTGGATATGGATGTTATGGAGTTCACAAGATATGCAAAATGTAACAGACAAGAAGTAAATATTTATGTTGAATATTTTAAAGCGAAATAAGTAATTAAGATCGTTAAAGGCATTAGAAGTGATAAAGTCAATTTTGGTGAGGGTGAGGTTGGTCAGGTGGTTAGGGTGGTGAGGTGGTATGGCAAGTGAGACTAGTTAGGGTGGAAAGGCAAGTGAGGTTGGTCGGGGGGTTGTGATGTTTGTGAGTATGGTGAATATGGTAATTATAGTGGGGCCTATGTTAAAGGTGAGGTTAGTAGAGATAATAGTAAGGGTGGTGAGGCTGAAATTAGGGATAAAGAGGGTGTTAGTGTTATTGGTGGAGATGAAATGGGTGCTAGTGAGGCTGGAATTGGTGATAATGATGGTGGAATTAGGATGATGATGTTGGTGTTACTGATGATGGTGGTGATGATGGAAATGAGGATCAACATGGGGCTGGTATTATTGATGATAGTGAGGATCACAATGGCTTAGTTGAAGATATATAGTTGGATGATAATGAGGAAGAACGATATGCAGACTTGGACGATGGGTTTGGAATGGAAGATAAATTTGGTAGAAATGTGAATGATGTATTTAAAAGTTGGGAAAAATGTAGTGAAAATGGAAATAGAGGAAAACAAGCAAGGACTGAGGACATTTGTCCTGCTTGTTTCGAGACAAATAAAGCTAGTGACCAACATAAAATAGACCCAGTGTAAAATAATGAATAATTGGGTATGGATGTGGTGGTTCATGAAAAGTTTTCCAAATTTAGATTTGAAGATATGTGTAAAAACTTCAAATTCAAGTTGAGGATGAAATTTTGTTCACTGTAAGAGTTCAAACAAGCGATTATGGAGCATTTTTTTTTTTAATTTAAGGATAGTTCAGTTTGTGAAGAATGACCATATTCGAGTAAGAGCTTTTTGCAAGAAAGGATGTGTGATTGTGATTTTGGTTGGGAAAGTTGGTGGCCCTCACAATTTTCATGTGAAAACACTAATTGATGTGCATAAATGTGGGAGATTATTTAGCATCAAGAATGCAAATAAGGAATGAGTGGCAAAAGTTGTGATGAATTTTGATTTTTGGCATTTAGCTAGTGCATATGTTATTGTGATGTGGTGGTTTTTAATGTACTTTTGTTCTCATATATTCAAGGTTCCACCAACTTTTTCTTTTACTTTATCAGACAATTATGGACAAGTTGTATTACTCAATTATATGCAAGTTTTTTCTTATTCAATTAAGTGTCATTGTTATTTGTTTGTTTACTTAACCAAATACATTACCAATTACAACTGTGATTGAAAACTAAAAAAATATATTTAATTTAAAAAAAGATATCATAGCATGAAACGTACACTTAAATGGAATAAAATGATGCTTGAAACTTCCAATACAATTTCATTCAACATCAATAGTTCAATACAAGATTCTTCCACTGAAAACCTTTACAAAGGGAAACATTACAAACTAAACTACACATTACAATTTCTCTTTAGCATAAATATAAAATGATACATAATTATAAATGCTCAAGATACGAGAAAAACAAAAACATCTTAATATTTTGCATTTTTCTCTCTACCATTAATTTTTGGTTCAATTTAGCCCTTTTCCTAACCAATTTCGAGACTAGTTTTTCAATAAAAAAAGCAATTTCTTCTTCCTCTTTTGTTCCTATCGTTGCTTCCATTTCACCTTTTACTTCATCAGCCCATTGAAAATAATTATAGAGAGAATGAATCTACAAATCACAAACCATTAAAAAAAACCATCATAACATTCAATACCAAAAATATACTTTTATACTTACTCCCTAGTTTCTACATCTCCAAAATAATCTTCCCTTTTTCTTCAATGTGCTTGCTTTTAGAAGTAATATTCTTTCTCCACAACCACATACTTTTTCTCCTAACTACGAAGATGAAGTTGATGTTGCTACAAATTTCAATCAACAACTTCTCTACATAAATCCAAAGGTACAACATAACAATGTTTTATCATTAATCCCCAAAGCAAATCAATAATAATGAAAAACCCTAAACTAGGAGAACTCCCAAACAATCCCTAAACAACCAAAACAAAGTTACCACACTTCACCATGAACTTGCCCACTAGTGCCACCAAAATCACAATAAATCACTACTCACACCACCAAATCATCCTCAATACCATGAACTACTCATTATCAAAAGATTCAACTTTCTTCCCCTAATCACATGAACTTCTCTTCCACTACTAAACATCAAATTTCATAATAACATTTCATTACTTTTCTTTCTTTTTTTCTTCAAAAAGTACATGTGTCAGCATTAAAAGAATCACCTCATCAAACCATTTTAATCCACTATGCATAATTGTTTGCCATGTCAATGGATGTTTAACGACGTTCGCCCACAAGGATGTAATCCATGCATAAATAAAGTATTATGATGAAATTGGTTCAAGCTTTCCAAAATGGATGAAATCGTATGAAATTTCAGGGACTAAAACCATATTTAACTCCATATTTTTATTATAAGAATCAAGTTTCAATCTTAACAACAAGCTTATGATACCCATGTTTTGATAATACTAAATAATAACATGTTTAGACATGTCTAACTATTTACTCGATTATGAAATCATATATTAGATGAAGACTTTGGAATATAGAAAAAAATGTAAGCAGGGTTGGAAAGGAATCTAGTGAAGAGGAGAAGATGAACTACAAAAAGAAATAAAAATCCAAACAAGAAGCATGACAACAAAAAAGAAAAAGAAAAAGAATAAATAAAGAAGTTTCAATAGAGATTTGAAAGAAGGAGAGAAAAAAAAAGTTTAAGAAGAAAAAAGAGTGAATTAGTTTAAAATTTTAGAGATTGCAAAATATTTTAAAAGTATAAGAATATATAATTCCATGTAATGATACAAATGGATGGTCAGAGACATGAAAAGGTGATGACACATATTCTTAAATCATTTTCTTTTATTTTTAATGAATTGGACACAATGTACATAATTATTTTAATTTTTCATATAAAAAAATTTTGACATCTGTTACTCATTTGATCATGACTTTTTTATAAATATTATTTTTAGCTAATTGTAGTAACATTATATTCTACATTTCTAGAACTTTAAAATGAGCATATAGTTTACTAGATTTGAAATCCTTTGCTATTTTTATGACTTTTATAAGTTGAGGCTGATTTTTTTAAATTTTTATATAGAAACTCATACAAATTTAATTTTCTTTGTTGTAGTTTAGATTTTTGTAATTGGACTTATACCTAATGAAAACTCGTAATTAATTCCACATGTAAAATTGAAGAATAAATATAATATAAAAATCAATATCCAATAGCTTTTTCTAGACTAATAGTATAAAGTACAAAATCTTCTCGAATCCCAACAACATAATGCTTGAATATAAAATTTTTTATAATCATAGTCTTTGAAGAATAGTTAGATTTAAATTAATTGTTATACCATTGTCCTTAAGAAAGTTAGTTTCAATCCATGTACACGAATATGAAATTGTTGTTATAGAAAGGCAATCTAATAAAGTGTCACACTAAATAAAGTGACATATGCATAGTCTTACAATAGTGAGACTCTTTTGTAGATCTAAAACCATGACCTTTCGGTTCAAAATATGATTAATTATCATAGTTTTTGCAAACTAAAGGGTTCCTTGTGTTTTTGCTGCAAACTAAGCAAAATAATAGGAGCATGCACATAGATAGGAGAAAGCCTGAATGAGAAATTTTGCAAAAGCAATGACAATGCTACCATTGCCTCCAACAAGGCAAAGTTTAGGCCCATGCAAATTCTGGGACCTCATCCAAATGGGTAAAACATAACTTGGCCTTTTTGTTGCCTTAGCAACTCCTTTAGAGAACCTTTCTAGTTTGAACTCCTTTGCATCAATACCCTAGGTATCAATATCATGGTAATGTAAAGTTATTGGCAATGTAACTTTTATTCTTGTTGTTAGTGACAAGTTTCCAAGTTTCACGTCCTTCTAAAGCAAGTGGTAGAGGAAATCAATGGGAGGGTATAACTTGAGATCTTCACACAAAATCATTGTAATCTACGAAAGAAAGATTTTGGCATATGTTAGCATTAAATATGTTTTTGATAGATAACAAAGATAATCAAATGAAAGCATGTGATGCATACAACTTTGAGTTGACTTAACCCATAATTGTTTGGATTTTGTTTTTCAAAAACACACCAATGTAGTATGGGCTTTTGACCACCGGTTGTTTTTGATATTCTGCTTCGGTTCCAAAACCGAGGCATATTGGGTTGAGGCCAAAAGGGGGTGGCTTTTAGTCTCAGGTCTCTGGAATCGAAGGCATAGATTCACTTTTCTGCCTCGGTTCTATGTAAACCGAAGCCATAAAGCAACTTTTATGGTAGACTACCACTAGCCAACCTGTTCCGTCATTGTGACATCATTGTCGACATCAGCGACGACCATATTGGCGACCACCGTAAACACACATCCAAAACCGTCAGGAACACCTGATTTAACAACCAATTTTGTCTGGATAAATAAAAATTATTTTACCAAAAAAAAAGTGTTGCTTAGAAGGGATAAAAAATAAATTGTCTTAAAAAATAATAATAAAATAGATTAAAAAAGGTTTCTTTAAAAGTCAAGTAAAATAAGAATTTTGTATTTTAAATTAAAAGAATTAAAAAATTAAATTTACATTTTTTAATTAAATTCAAATATTAAAAATTAAAAATTAAAAAAAATAGTTTTAAGCATGGGGAACAATTCTTTTGATGATTTCAACTCCCTGATGGTTTCAACTTCCTTTGATCTGCCATTCACAACTAATATTGATGGGATAAAAAGAAATTTAGGGGAATTCATTTTTCATTACTGTATTACATCTGCATAAGCACCATCATCTTCCTCTCTAACATTTTAAGCCATCATCAACCATCCTCTGCACCCATTTTCACACACTTTCATCCAAACTATTCTTCGTACAAACACAGAAAAAAAAAGAAGAAGAAAAAGTACAATAAAGAGCAAGAAAATCAATAAGTCACAGTGAAGGTACATTATGAATTCTTGTATTTCACTTTGGTGATTACATTTTGAGTTAAATTAAAAACCCAATGAATAGAGCTTCATTTTCCTATTACAATGGTAAATAATCATTATAAATCAATTAGAAAGGGGGGGGAGGGGGGAGGGGGAAGGGTTGAATAGGCTTCGAGAAGGGAGAGTAAGTGAGGCGGCGTTCGGGATTTTTGTCGAAAAATTCATATTTGAAGCAGAAGCAAAAACAACTTCGATTGGCGCAACGATGGCATCCTTGGCCGCTTTGATTGGCGGATAATTTGTGACAGGATTTGGTGTTATCTCCTGGATGGTTCGTGCTAACGAAATGAGCAATGAAGAGGCACCAGTGAAAACCTTTGTTGTTGACGAAAATATCTTTGACAGAACAACGACTTCAGCAATGGCTTTGGTGACTCGAGATGGAGACATTGAACATGAGGTTACTGTTTAGTGATATTTCATTTAGAGGAAAAACGAAAATGGCGCTGGCAAGGTTGCGTAGGGCGACTGGGGCCGTCGGCAGCGACTTTGCAATGAATAATGGAGATAGCAGTGGTGTTGTTAGTGTGCACCGTGAGTGTAGGATTGAAATTGGAGAAAATTAAGTTTGGTGCGTTGATGAAGATGGGGATAATGGACTAGGGTTTTGTTGCTGACACAATATCACTTCGTGCACCAAAATAACTTAATTCCCATACCTCTCCAGATTTGCATAATAATTGGGCCATTTGTTTTCTATTTTACTTCATGCACCCCCAATGTAATAACCCCACACCCCTTGCATTATGTACCTGCGTTTTCACTAAGCACGTACCTCACTCCTTTAATTTCCTTTTTTAAACTATGATGCATTTACTTTATGTATCACATGTTCCGCTATGTGCGCCTCATTCCCATGTGTGTAGCTTTTTTTATTGCACCCACATACTTACTTATGCACTCTCATTTTCTATTTCCAATTTCACCATTTTCTAATTAAATCTCACTTTTCAATCACATCATTTTCTAACATAATAAAAATATTTTAAATTGAAATAAAAATTAAAATAGTTTTTGAAAAATGATAAAAATAAGAATAAATAGAATTTTAAATTATTTTCTTTATTTTTTATTTTAGTGTCTAATCGACCGTTTGCGTTGCACGACACTTCCTTTTAATATACAAAAATTTTATAAAAATAGTTTTGGTGTTTAATCGACTGTTCGCGTCGCACGACACTCCTTTTTTTAAAATGCAAAAATTATAAAAATAGTTTTGGTGTCTGATTGACTGCTCGCATCGCACGACACTCCTTTTCAAAAATATAAAAAATCATATAAATGTTTTGGGTGTCTAATTGACTGCTCGCGTCACACGACACTTTTTTCAAAAATAAAAAATATAAAAAATGTTTTTTGTGTCAACCCGGCCACACGCGTCGCATGACGCTTATTTTCAAAAATGTCAAAAGACAAGTTTAAAAAGTTAAATATTCTAATCAAGTTTTATCAAGAACTACTTGATCCTTGATTTTTCATTGTGAATGGAAATATGTAGGAGCGAGGTCAGACCTTGTCGGGTTCACTTTCAAAATGTCATTTCCAAATAGTTTTACAAAGAACTACGTAGCCCTGATTTCTCATTTTTAATGAAAATACGTAGGACCAAGGTTAATCCTTGTTAGGTCCTTTTTACTCAAAAAATAATTTTGTTCAATATTTCTTATTTTTGGGAAAATTAAATATTATAAAATAAACACATTTCTTTTGCAAATTTAATTAAAAGTACTGCCTTTAGGCGGACACTGTAGGATGCTAATACCTTGCTTATGCGTAATCGACTCCCGAACCCTAAATTTAGTTTTCGCAGACTTTATTTTATTTTTATGGTTTTCCATAATTTTTCAGAATAAACTATGGTGACGACTTCAAATCTCTTTTTTCAAATAAATTTCTTTTTAGTTCGTCATCCTATCGTGATCTAGGTTGTGACACATCCCATGCTCGTGTTTGCCTTTCAGGATATCTCTTTAACATGATCAATGTCAAAACTAGGAAAGATGCAATTGAGCTTATGGACCTAATTAAGGCTCATAATTAGACCCACATGTAAAATTGAAGAAGAAATACAATAGAAAAAGAAAAATCAATATCCATTAAGTTTGTTTAGACTAATAGTAAAAGGTTCAAAATCCTCTCAAATCCTAACAACATAATGCTTGAATATGAAAAGTTTTCCAATCATAATCTTTGAATAATAGTTAGTGTTGGAAAAAAGAAGAAACTAGACATCTTTCTTCAATAAAGAGTTTTGATGATGATGACTTATGAAGAAGTGTGGAAGACTTAATGATGATTCATGAAAAAATATTGAAGACTTAAGGAATGCTTAGATTCAAGAGATACATTGAAGACTTAAGATTTAGTAGTTTAGTTGTTGAAGTCTTTTAATATGTGTATCTTATTTAAAATAGTTAAATTTGTAGATCAAGAGTCAAAAGGTAAAACCCACCCAATAGAGCACTAAGAGAGTTTTTTTATTTGCAAAACTCATTGGAATAATCGAGTATCTTATGTGATAATCGACAATCTCAATAAAAAATGTTTTTCGACGAAAGGCAATGTATAATTGATTATCAACAATATTTGTGACTTGACTCTTTAGTTTCTTGACCTAATTTTCAAATAAGCTTCTATAAATAAGGTGGTTGGCTTTCTTTTGAAAACACAAAAGTTAGAGAATTCTAAGTACTTATGAATTCTCTATGGAAAGACTTTGAAAAACCTAGTTTGGGTAGAGTGATAACGTTCAGCAAGTGGATTCTTGTGTGATTGAGTGTTGCTGCTATTGCTAGGAGAAGTTGTTCATCCTTTGTGTGATTCAAAGGTGTTCATTCCTTGTGGATTCAAGGAAGGAGTTTCTTCATCTCTTGTGTGATTGAAGAGAAGTGTCTTCATCCTATGTGGGACTCAAAGGAGGTGTTCATCCGTTGTGGATTTCAAGGGAGGTGTCTTTCATGTCTTGTGACTTCAAGAGAGGTGTTTTCTAAACCCTAAACTTTCTTATTTGTGATTGTATCTGTGGTTTATTTTATTGATTGAGTTAATATCATTTTTTCTGCATTTTGCATAAATCTCCAGTATTTTAGCCGACTAATTTGACTTTTAATCGACTGTTTCATAGTTCAAGAACAAATTAGTCTGCTATTTTATGTTTTAATCAATTGAAGGGGTACTGGTCTGCAGCATTTGCATCCTAACTTTCCAGTCTATTTGATTCAATTCAAAAGAGGTTTAAGGTTTCAAAAAAGTTTTATAAAGCCAATTCAACCCCCCTTCTTGGCTTAAATCTCCATTTCAAAAATAACAATTGGTATCTAGAGCAAGGTTCTTGAAATGTATTCAAGTTTGATAAAAAATCTTTTGAAATGGCTGAAAGTAAACCCTTTTGTTGAAAGTGCCTCTATTCATAAACCACCTATGTTTTGTGGCCTAAACTATCAGTTTTGGAAAATAAGGATGCAAATTTTCATTGAATCTATAGACAAAGGGATTTGGTATGCAATAACTAATGGACCATATACTCCTGAATGTCTTGTTGAAAATAAACAGGTGGACAAGCAATGGATTGAATTGACTGATGAAGAAATGAGAAGAGCTCAATATGATTGCAATGCCAAGAACATCACCACTTCATCTTTGAGTATGGATAAATTTTTTATGGTCTCCCAATGTAAGAGTGCAAAGGAATTGTGGGATGTCCTAGATGTTACACATGAGGGGAACGAATGAAGTGAAGAGAGCAAGGAAGCATGCTTTGATTCAAGAGTATGAGCTTTTCAAGATGCAAAAAGGAGAGTCCATAGCTGAAGTGCAAAAGAGGTTCACTCACATAGTCAACCATCTCATGGGTCTAAGCAAAGAATATGATAAAGAGGAGCTAAAAATCAAAGTGCTTAAGTGTCTTGATAGAAATTGGCAATCAAAGGTGACTGCCATATCTGAATCTAAGGATTTATCCATCATCACAACAACTGCGTTGTTTGGCAAACTAAGAGAGCATGAGATTGAAATGCAAAGGCTAAGTGGGCTTGAATCAAGTGAGAAAAAGGTAAAAACCATAGCCTTGAAGGCTAGCTCCAAGAAGAGTGATGAAACCGAGGAAGAGGATGCTGAATCAAGTGATAATGAGAACTTGAATCTACTAGTCAAAAGGTTTGGGAAGTATCTTAAGAGGAAAGGCAACAAAGGTAATCAAAGGAGGTACATTTCTAAACAAAATGATTCAAGTAATTTTTCTAAATTCTCATGTTATAATTTTGGAAAGCAAAGACATATTAAGATTGAATGTCCTAATGTTAACAAAGAGAAGGAGAAGGTTGGTGATAGGAAAAAGGAGAAAAAGGCTAAGGAAAGACGTGCCTACATAGCTTGGGAGGACAATGATGATTCAAGAAGCACTTCATATCAAGAAGGAAGTTAGGAAGCAAATATATGCCTCATTTCCAGATATGAATCATCCTCATCAAGCCAAGTGAGTTCCTTGTCATCTAAAGATAAAAATGACTATTACCAATTGTTGCATGACTTTGAAGAGTTGCATAGTGAGACAAAAAAATTGTTGTCATGAACAATCGGCTAAAAGGATTAAATAACTAGCTAGAAAACAGAGTTAGCTAACTAGAATCAGAAACAATCGACTTAAAAATTGATTTCGAACATTTGGAAATGATTTACAGTAATTTAGTCAATTGTTCTGAAAAACAGCTAGCTATAAAACCTTGTGAAAACTGCACTACTTTGAAAAATAAAGTGAAATATCTTTTGAAAACTTGTGCAAAGTTCACAAGAGGAAAAGCAAACCTGGAAGCTATTCTTGGCTCTCAAAATCGTGTTTTTGGGAAGGATGGACTTGGTTATACACCTATCAATGAAAAGAAAGCCAAGAAATTCTCTAATTTCTTTTCCAATAGTGAGTCAAATGCTATGCCATTTATTTTCTGCAACTATTGTATGAAGAAAGGTCATGTTCTTAAGAATTGCTATGCCAGAAAGTATGACGTACCTAAGGGATTTATGAAAGGGATCCCAAAAGGATCTAGAAAGGCATAACCATGTTGGACCCAAACTATCAAAGGGTACCATGTAATACTATGTTGTTTTGCAGGTCATAAAACAGGAAAAGAAGGATCTATGGTACCTATATAGTGGTTGCTCAAGGCATATGACAGAAGATAAGACCAAATTTGCAAAGTTAGAGTTGAAAGATGAAGGGTTTGTAACCTATGGAGACAACAACAAAGGAAGAATCCTTGCAAATGGAGTCATAGGCAATGGATCCTCTTTCAACATCAAGACTGTGCTACTGGTAGAGGGGCTGAAACATAATTTAATAAGTATAAGTCAATTATGTGGCAAAGGCTTTAAAGTCATGTTTGGACCAAATAATTGCTTTATATATGATGCATATAGTAGTATTGTTTTGATAGGAAAAATAGTCAACAATATATATCTACTTGATCTGCATCATGCATCATTTAACATCCATTATTTGCTTACAAAAGAGAATGACACTTGGTTATGGCATAGGAGACTTTGTCACATACACATGCAACATTTCAATCGATTGAATAGAAAATAGTTGGTTGAAGGACTACAAAAACTCAAGTTTGAGAAGGATAGAGTGTATGAAGGATGTTAAAAAGGAAAACAGACCAAGGTCTCTTTTAAATCCAAAAATGTTGTTTCAACTGAAAGACCTTTAGAGATGCTTCACATGGATCTATTTGGTCCATCTTGAACCATGAGCCTTGGTGGCAATCTTTGTGCATTAGTCATAGTTGATGATTTCTCTAGGTACACATTGACTTTGTTCTTAGCTACCAAAAACGACATTTTTCATGCTTTTAAAAGACTTGCCAAGATGATAGAAAATGAAAAGAGTTCCAAGATAGTGTTTGTTCGAAGTGACCATGGTAGGGAATTTCAAAATGAAATGTTTGAACACTTTCATGAAAAGCATGGCATTAAGCATAATTTTTATGCACCGAGAACCCCACAACAAAATGGTGTTGTTTAAAGGAAAAATAGGTCACTTGAGGAACTAGCTAGAACTATGTTAAATGAAAATTCACTACCTAAGTATTTTTGGGCTAATACAGTCAACACTGCTTGCTATGTTTTAAATAAAGTGTTGATTAGGTCAATTTTGAAGAAAACACCCTATGAACTTTTCAAAGGGAAGAGGCTTGTTTTAAGTCACCTAAAAGTATTTGGATGTAAGTGTTTCATCTTAAACAATAGCAAATAAATTCTTGGCAAATTTGATGCAAAAGCGGATGAAGGTCTTTTTCTAGGCTATGCTATATAAAGTCATGCATATAGAGTCTATAATAAGAGATTAATGATTGTTGAAGAGTTTATGCATGTTGTATTTCATGAAACTAACCCAAAGTTGCAAGATCAAGTGCCTAAGATTGCAGATGAAGAAGATATATTGCAGGAAAAGCAAACTGCTACAGAATTGGAATTTACTGCAGGAAATCAGCCAGCGGAAAAGGAAATTCAGTCTGCTGAAATAGATGCAGACAACAACTTACCCAAGGATTGGATTTAACCCAGGGGATTTTCAAAGGATAACATAATTAGTGACATAGAATAGGGAGTATCCACTTGACGTAAACTTGTATTCTTTCAACATGTTGCATTTGTTTCTCAAATTGAACCTATGAATGTGAATGATGCATTATGTGATAGTAATTGGGTTGTTGCTATGCAAGATGAACTTAATCAATTCATTAGGAATGATGTGTGGTCTCTTGTTCCTAAAACTGATGCAATGAATGTGATAGGTACAAAATGGATGTTTAGGAATAAAATGGATGAAAATGGTAACATTGTTAGGAATAAGGCTAGGCTAGTTGTTGAAGGTTATAATCAAGAGGAAGCATGCAAGTGATGCAAGTGATAAAACACTTTTCATTAGAAAGCATGCAAGTGATGTAATACTTGTTCAAGTATATATAGATGATATAATCTTTTGATCAAATAATAACTCCATGTGTGAAGAGTTTTTTGCAGCTATGCAGGGAGAATTTGAGATGTCTATGATGGGTGAGCTAACCTACTTCCTTGGGCTGCAAGTGAAGCAACTCAGGCATGGGACATTTTTAAGCGTCAAAATATTGTTTTGACCTATTGAAAAATTTCAAAATGGAGGATTTTAAAGAGGCTACCAATCCAATTGCTACAAACTGCCTTATGGATGCAGATGAAGCTGGACAACAAGTTGATTCAACCAAATATAGAGGGTTAATTGGTTCCTTGCTATATCTAACTGCTAGTAGGCTGGATATACAATTTGGTGTTTGCTTGTGTGCAAGGTTTCAATCCAATCCAAAGGAATCGCACTTCAAAGCTGCAAAAAGGATTCTCAAGTATCTAAAAGGGACAACTAATTTTGGATTATGGTATCCTAATGAATCTAAGATTGTTCTTAGTGGTTTTTCACATTCTGACTATGTAGGGTGCAAATTGGATAGGAAAAGCACAAGTGGTACTTGCCATTTGCTTGGATCAAGTCTAATCTCATGGAATAGCAAAAAGCAAGCTTATGTGATACTTTCCAGAACTGAAGCACATGCCATCTACTTGGATCAAGACGAATCTCATGGAATAGCAAGAAGCAAGCATGTGTAGCACTCTCTACAGCTGAGACTGAGTACATAACAACTGGACATGTATGTGCTCAAAGCATATGGTTGAAGCATGAACTTATGGATTATGGTGTAAAGCTAGAAAATGTACCTCTTTATTGTTATATTATAAGTGCAATCAACCTAACTAAGAATCCAATTCAGCATTCTAAAACTAAACACATTGAAATCAAGCATCATTTCATAAGAGATCATATTTAAAAAGGTGATATTGAAATCATGTTTGTGAAAACTGAAAATCAATTGGTGTATTTATTCATTAAACCACTTCCACGTGATAGATTTAATAAGCTTAGAACTGAATTAGGTATTCTTGACATGAAGAATGTATGTTGATATTTGTTTGGCTTGTTAATCTTATTAGATCATGTGTGTGCTGCATTTAAAGTGGTAAAATCTGCATAACTTGAAAACTGCCACAATTTCAGTCAACTAAATTTGCAAATTCAACACATAGATTTAACTTAAAATGTCAAAATCTGCATAATTTGTGTTCTAGAACTGGTTCAATCTGTTAAATCTCACAAAACAACACATATATTTCATGTGAATTGGTCTGGTGTAAATTTCGTGTGATATGAAATTTTTAGTCAGCTAAAATTGCAAAATCAACACATAGATTTCACTTAAAACTGCCACTACACCAAAAATCAGTTTTCTGGTATAGTTTTAGTCGACTATATATCTATGTTAAAATCACTAATGCTGATGTGGATTTTCTTGAGTTGATTTTAATTGATTCACTCAGTCAAAGTATCCATCACATTACTGTTTTGGACTGCAGTAACAACATGTAACAACTATTGCATAAGCTAAAATCAACTTTTCAGATTGCATTGACGATAAAGTGCTTTAATTACATGATTTCCAATGTAATGCATTAGATATGAATTGTTTGTGAGTGGATTGTTCATAAAATGCATGGGAAACACATCACTGCATACTCTGATATAGATTCCCTCACATTTAATTGATTGTGATTTCCTGTACTACATTGAAACCAGGAAATCTGGACAATTTAATTGACTGATTTTGAAAATCAACATGCTGATTCTACAAATACTTGCATAAGCACCATGCATTGGCATTCTCATATGCTAGTAAGACCCAAACCTACAATTCACCATGCCTAGAAGACAACGAACAACCCCCTCAGATGATGAAAGCTCCACCCCACCTACTCCATCCTCTCTCAATGCCTTGAATAATGGAAGGCTTGAAGTATGGTTTAAAGGCCATGAAGACAAAATTCAGACCTTCTTGATTGAGATTAATTGGAAGCAAATAATTCTTCCTAAGATGATTCATATGTCATGGTTGAGGGTAGAGAACTTTGGCAACCTTGAGCAACATCTCAAAGTTAAAAAATGGAAGACATTCCTTGAGCTTTCGGGTAAGGTGTATCCGAATTTGGTGAAGGTGTTTTATGTCAACCTCAAGTTCAGTAATGGCATTCGCAAAACAAGTGTAAAAGGTATGGAGATGGAAATCACTAGGCAAACATGGAAGGATAAGGCTGGCCTAAGGCAAAGAGGTGTGCAAGTTCATAAGGATGAAACTAGTGCAGTGGATGAATTCAACAAAGTGCAATACTTCAACTAATGTGTGCGTAATCAAGGTGAGAAAACTAGAAATTTCCATGTGGGAAGGCTTCGTGTGGAGGAAAGGTTGCTAGCTGTGGTGGTGACCAAGATCATCATGCCTAAGGGGAGCAATCATGCAACCTTGAATGAAGGTGATCTTTTGGTGATGTACTGCATTTAAAATGGTTTAATGATGGACTAGACATGCACCATCCGTGACCACATGATGAAGGTAAAGAGGCTCATGGATTTCAAGCTTCCATATGTGGTACTCATCTCCAAATTCATTGAGCATTTTGGTGTGGATGTGGAAGGAAAGCTTAATGAGTCTATTGGTCTTCTAAATCATGTTTCAACACTGAATATGCACAAGATGGGATTCACCAATATAGGAAACACTTGGCTGGTTAAAGGAGATCATGGTGCAAATATTGAAGTTGGAGCCAATAACCATGAAGCGGGAACTAGTGGAGGAAACCAAGGGGAAGATGAACCACATCCCATGGCAAGTGAGCTATATAACCCTCCTCAGAATACTAGACCTCCATACTCCCAGTTTGAGAGAATGGTTCTCAACCAGCTTCAAGATCTCAACATGACAAAATACACGTCATGCATACTGCACAACAAAGTTCCAAGACTTGGATGACCAACTCCACAATGTTCATGACCTCCTCTTATATGTCTACAACAGAGACAACCCTAGGAATGAGTGAAGGGGATGGCTCATTGGTCATGCATTGCATTTTTGTGTTGTAATTTGTGTGTTTGTTTGTCTGTTCCAGTTTTTTAATTGGCTGTTTTCCCATTTTAATCGACTGATTATATCAGTCTTAGCTTCATGATGTACTTTTCATTCTGTTTTTATTTTGCTCTGCTTGTATTGCATATCAGTTGCCCCGATACCATCCTATGTTACTGTTTTAATGAAAATTTCATCTTTCCAAAATGATCTATGCATTTACTTTCATTTGATGAATCCACAGGGGGAGAAAAATGAGTAAAATTGTGTTAAAATTGGAAAACCTGAAATAAATATGCTAGAATCATATAATACTGCAAACTTAATCTAAACTCTGAAGTTAAATCATATTATTAATGATAGGGAGAGCATATGCATATGTGATATGTATGTATGCTTGTGTGCTTTTGCTTGGTTGTATGTTTGCCATATTGGTATCTTGCATGCAAAAGCTTTTTCAGGTTTCTTTATGGATCATGCTCATCAATTCAACTCGAGGATGTTGGCTTCATCAATTCAGAGGGAGATTGTTGGCACAAGTAAGCTTGAAACAAAGAATTGATAAAGCCATGTGCTTTAAGATTATAGGTGTTTGATGAAAATTGATGAAGATCCACTTGAAGATTAAGTTTTAGTGTGTTAAATCTGAAAATAACATGTTAAATGTAATGTTTTAGTGTTATATCATGTTGGTATGCTATATGACATAAGTTAGATGTCTTGTGTGCCTTAGTGTGTCCCTTTTAATCTGTTAAAATGAGTTTTAACAGGTTAAAAGGCTTGCTGTATATAGTTTTTAGTATGAATGCATTTAGTCAGTTGAAATATTTTTCAATCGACTGATTTCACTTAAGTCAAGTGAAATCAGCTAATTGTACGGAAAATTCAATCGAGTGTTTTCACTTAAACCAGACTATATAAGTTGTGTTTTCGCGAGCAGAGGTGCGAATCTGAGGTTTTGAACATGAAACTTTGTCATTCTTCTATGGAAAACTCTCTCCCTTTGCAATACACAGCTACAACTCATGATTTGAAGATCTTGGTTGATCTTGGAGGCACTTTGGCTTGTGAGTAGCTTAAAGAACACATGTATGGTTGGCTAGGGACAACCACCAGTAGGTTTGGATGTTATTGTGCCTCTGGTTGGTTTGCCTGATGTGATTTCAGGTCTGTAAGTGTGATTCTTGCAAGGTGTGTGTCTAGATTTTTGTGTGAGTCAAAAATCTTGTGTGTTTCTTGGTTCAAAAGTGTAATCTTGGTGTGTGATTTATAAAACTTTTTAATATAGTGGAAACCAAGCTTAGGTTGTACTGGTAAATTGGATGTAGCTTTATGATTGAGTCAACCAGTATAAAAATAACTGTGCAATTCTCTCTCCCTCATCTCACTCACTTTGAATCTCTTTAAAAAATCAAGAAAACCAAGAAATTTGTTCTTTGGTTTGATTTAATGCGTTCTTGTGTAATCTGAGGCTGTATACTTGTTAAAAACATTTATTGGAACAAGTCTTGTATGTAAAAGATTGTTGTTTGAGTTAAATCTGTGAATTCTGCATTCTACATAAATCTCCAGTATTTTAGCCGACTGATTTGTCTTTTTAATCGATTGTTTCATAGTTCAAGAACAAATTAGTATGCTATTTTATGTTTTAATTGATTGAAAGTGTATTGGTCTACTGTATTTACATCCTAACTTTCCAGTCTGTTTGATTCAATTAAAAAGAGGTTTAAGCTTTTGAAAAAATTTTATAAAGCCAATTCAAACCCCCCTTCTTCGCTTAAATCACCATTTCAAAACTAACAAAAGTAAGACAAATGGCACCTTCTTCTAAAATGACTCAAGGCCAAAGCTTTACAAACCTCACTATAATTCTATCTTTCCATTGTGGGACTCAATCCTAGCACAAGCACATCTACACATTGGCAATGAATTGTAGATTTATTTACTAAAATCCAACCAAAATTTACATGTCAAAATGATAATGAAAAAATACATAGATATACAAATAAGTAATAAGCATCAACTCATCGTCATAATCAATTGCGGATGTAAAGTATATTTTGATACCATGACTTACCTACATTGTCCCATGGCTTAGACATATGAAGCAGTTGCTCATCTGTTTTGGAATTCTCCATGCTGAAAACACCAATAAGACTTCAATCTTGCCGCAATCTGTGTATCAACATCATCAGTTGCATTACAAAGGAACATCAAAATTAGAAATCAAAACATAAAGCTATACAAGTTGTAGAGAACAACATTCTTTGCAAAACATCTTTTTACATAAACTACCTACAAATTCTTATGATATTCCTTTTAGTTAAGTAATCACCTAGAGCCTTTGCACATCAGTAATTACCTAGAGCCTTCGCACATCTTCACTTCGAAGTACTGAATAACAGGCATTTCCTCTAGGGCAATTTATAATATTGCATCAGTTTTAAATTTTCATCCCACATTACATTGGAAGCAAGTAGAAAAATAAATTAAGAGTCTGAAATTTGTCCTACGCATTCCTAATTGCAATAGACCTTGCTTTCAAATTCATAAAAATTCCCTTGATGCAACAAAGTAAATCAGAGGCTTATTAATTATCAAGAAATTCATGGAATGTATGTCAATAATTGATTTATCAAACTTAAAGGATGGAAGAAACTATCACACTTATAGAGAGGCTATTTAGAAAATATAGTTTAATCTGCACACACAAAGAAACAAATTACAACATTACATTATACTTGGTTGCATTTACTTTAGCTAAGTTAGTAGGTCTTGCAAATTACAAAATTATGATAATTGATGGCATACTCAATAGTATTGTCTCCACTTTAAATATACCCTATCTTATGACCTTATTAAGTCAAAACAAAACATGCTTCTAAGAGTAAAATATAATTTCATTGATTTCATATCACTCCAGAGGAACCTTTTATAATTTATAATGCAATGCATATCTATCATAGCTATCATGCAATTCAAAAAAATAACATCCAAACCCATTAACTAAATGGAAGAGGGTTGTTTTCATTGCCATACCTTCCATGCAGTCAATTAAATAGAAGGAAAATCCTTTTTGACTTTGTTTCTGATTGTACTCCAAGGTCTTCCTGCATACCAGTTAAATACAATTCAATGTAAATAAATCTGTTAGCATACTTTATTCACAAGTTGCATTAATTATATCAATTATTCAAGTAAAAGAAATGTGTTTCAGACTTTGGAATCAAGATACTATCAGTATACCATAGCCTTTAGATATGATCCCTTAGGTTTTTCTGCAAACTATACAATTCGTCTAGTTTTATCAATTTTCATCAGTCTATAATCTAATGCTCGACTACAAGACAATTAACGCAAATCAAATCCAAACTCAATTCAAGATAAAACAAAAAACGATATCATTTTCAGTGAATGTTTAGCTCTTGTGAATAAGATGGAGTTCCTTTATTGTGAGAAATCAGATCAAGCAGATTTTCATGTAAAGATACCTGTCATCCACGGGAGCACATGAAATTGTGATATTAGCATTCATGTCAACGTGTTATGCAATCATAGTCCCCATCAAAATCATTATTAGGTTCAGAAAACTATAAATGTTATGAGTTGTAATTTTAGATGAAAATTTATACCATTTATACCTATACAAAGTCTATATAGTCCATTCG
>Ga0099822_1003722_pt1 | contig 19670 bp, 11 predicted proteins | sample CowpeawhiteBW_FD_76839 | JGI IMG/M metagenome (GOLD analysis project Ga0099822, IMG submission 76839) | Root nodule microbial communities of legume samples collected from California USA - Cow pea white BW | ecosystem: Host-associated > Plants > Roots > Nodule | place: USA: California | collected...
AGTGAGTGGATTTGGAGATAATTTTTATGAAAGTTAGTGAAAGATTTGATTGATGTGATAGATAAAATTATATGTTAAAATAGATATATTTATTAAGTTACCATAATACCCTTGTGTAAAAAAGATAATGATTTTGTAATTTGATGTTATAAAAATAATTATCATTAATTAATACGAATTAAAAAAAATATATTAAAATTATATAAAAATTTAAAATAAAAAAAATTAAATTTTTATGAATGTAAAAAAAAGTTAAAAAAATTTTAAAAAAAAATTCAAAAGAAGTTAAGGAAAATGTAAAAAAAAAAAAAAAAAAATTAACGACACCGGTGTCGTAACCGGTGTTGCCCTTTGTAAAAACAAGGCACCGATTACGTAACCGGTGTCATGACTCCACTAAACACAACACTGCAAAGGACGAATATTGCACTGCAGTGTGCATGTGAGCCAAGTGAAAAAGCGAGGGCAAAATCGGAATAAACCCTCCTTACTCTCTAATCTGCTCATCAGAGAGTGGATGAAAAAATCTACACATCCCTCAAATCCGCTCTCCGTAATCGGTTTGAATCCATACAATGGAACACAGTGCCATTCATGAATCCACACTTCCTAATCGATTTCCACAGTAACATCATCACAAACGAACATGGCCTAAGTTACATGTTGCATTATACATTTATGAAGGTATTTTCGAATTTAGGATTATATTCTGAAATATATAATTCGAAATATATTATAAACATATATTTTAGATTGTGCATGTTAAAAAGTAGTTTTAGATCTAGAAATATTTTCCATAATACATAATCTGGAATGTAACTGAAAAAATATATTTCAGATGCATTCTAAAAATATTTTTGAATTCAAAACTATCTTTTGAAATACACAATTCACAATGTATTTTTAAATATAATTCTAAATTAAAAAATACTTTTACAAATGCCCAATTCAGGATATATTACAAAAACATGTATATTCATAAAAGTGGAGATACGTGATTATTTAGAAGTGATGTTGGTGATGATGCATTGAATGAAGAGTAAAGAAGGTAGCTAAATTTACTAAATTTTTCAATAGGAACAAAATAGAATTTAAAAATTTTATAAAGTACAAAATAAAAAAAAAATACAGAAACAAAGGATCTAGGTAAAAGCATTAAAATTAGGGGTGGCAAAATGGATTGAGTCCAACGGACTAATCCGTCACCCCGTGTTAAAAGGAACGGATTGGATTGAAGATTTCAATTCGTCAGTCTGTTCTGTCCCGTCCTATTCAGCTCGTCAACTTGACGGGCCAAAGTACGGACAAGTTCATCCTGATCCGCTAAAAAAAAAATAATTAAAAATAATTAAAAAGATTAATTTTTTATATTATATATTTTTAATGTATAAATATATAATAATATTGTAATTTAAATCATTAACTCCTATAAATTAAGTTTGAATTATTAGTTATAATTGAATAATTGAATATGTAATTTTTATAATTATTTTAACTTATCTAATTAAAAACATTAACTGATCAATTAAAAGTTTAAAAAATATTTTATTTGATTAAATATGATTTTAATAATAATTTATATGTATATATAAAAAAATTTAAAAATAAAAAATTTAAACAAATTAAAAAACTTTTAAAAAATAAAACAAAAAAACAAAAAAACTGGACGAACCAGCCTAATCCAGCCCGTTAACCTGTCCTATACGGGACGGGTTGTGATTATTGACTTGTTTTTGTTTGACAGGCTAGCCCGTATCGACCCATTTTTGACATGCCACATACGAGTCGAATCAAAACGGGTCGGGCTCACCCGTTTTACCGTTTCTAAATTCACTAATCAAGTTTAAAAGACAATTGTGCCTCAATTAAATAAACACTAATCTAACACTCATATGAAAAAACCAAAAATAAAACTCTAAAATAAATTGAGGACTTTTACTTCATATTTATTAGAAAATTAATTACTAAATCCGAGAGATTATTACTGATCTAAGCATCACAACATAATTAACAGACACTCCAATCGTCTACACCATCAAACGAAAAAATGAGAAAATATCGAGAGAAGGATGAAAAAAAAGAAAAGAGAAATCAAATGTTTAGATAGGCGGCTGACGCCCAATACCCAACCTAACCCTATAAAACACATTTTTTTCAAAATATTAGACAACTGTCGTCGGTTGCGAAGACATCAAAGTTGTTTCTCTACGTCCTAAGGCAACTTTAACGTAATTTGCCATTAAATATGAGTTAGTTTTTGTCTCGGTCTCTTAAAGTAATAAATTTTCAATGCAGTTCTTCACTATTGAATTATGTATAAAAATTTTGTGTCTCGCTATTTAATTCCAATTTGATATTCACATAACTTTGTTTATTCGCAAAAAAGGTTAGTAAAATGTGATTTTAATTCCTTTATTAGATGATGAACTTGGACAGAGTTTTCGAACTTTCATATTAAATAATTCAGTCCTAATTCTTTTAGAACAATATATAATTCAAAGCTTCTTAATTTTAAAAGACGCCGTTGACGTGTCTTTAAAATGTATTTATCAAATTTATCTGTATAAAAGAGTACAGATTAAAGATAAAATCTCTTTCTAATAACTACTTTAAAATTCCGTTTAAAATTGTTTTAAATTACTTTATGGTATAAAAATATTATAATCGACAGTAGATGAAAACTAACTATAGTTATTTTACAAAAAAACAATTAAAACATATGAGAGGTAAATCTTTTTCTTGTCTTGATGGAGTTTAATATAAAGCTTTCCAATTTTACTTTAGTCCTATAAATATTGTTGATTTTAATTAAGTAAATTGTGATTATTATATGAGATAAATTAGAAGACACTAATATAAGATTATCAAGTTAGAATCTATTGCAATTGTAGATAATTTGTCAACTTCACACCTTATACATTGTGGGATTATTCTTCGTATCATAAACACCTATATTAACTTTATCTTTGAAAAGTATTCATGAATTCACGTATGTAATATGATGATGATAACAAAATTCAATGAACAAATGCTTGCATAGTCAGCATCGCTTATATAGTTTAAGAGCAAATTTATGATCTTATTCTTTTACCATAAAGGTAGAATTAGCAAATATGGAGATGGAAGAAGAAAAAACCTAATTTTGTAGGTTGAGCCTTGTTGGAATGTTTTTTTTTTTTTACCAGCAGATTTAATCTTTGTGCACTTTTCTTTATATAATACTTTAATTCTTTTAATTTCTATTTCATATAAAACTTTCACTTGGATTCTCATTATAACTATGACTAGATTGTATAACGTGAACTGATATAACTGCGTGCATATATGCGTGTTATAAATATTATTTATTCCTTTTCTTTTCTAATCTTGTCACTAATATATAGTATTACATGTCATCTGTAATTAGTTAAAGATTAAGATATAAACGTATTGGTAGAACATTAAACAAATTAATCAAGATAAATTATTTACATGACTCGGACTCTGTTAAGAATTCAAGTGTGAGTTTAAGTATTATATTGGATAGAAATGAGACAGTGAAGCACCATATAAGGATAAAAATTCATAAACTCATTGTCTTAAGGTTTTGGGTTGAGAATGATGTCAATGTCTTATGTGAGTGAATTCAAGTCTCATTGGTGTTGTGTCTCTCCAGTAACTCCTTTGGTGACTGACTCAAACAAGTACAATATCCCTGTATGTATCAAAAACTATGGCTAAACCCAAAAGCATTTGGACTTGAAGGTCAAAGGAAGAAGAGAAAACTTTTTATGAAATTTTTGCCATGAGCATTTGGTCTATAAGAGAAACAAATAAACCATTAAATTATTTTTACAAATTTTACTTCGATTTATATTATGAAATTCACAATCTTATTGATATTTTATTTAGTTTTTGAAAAAAAAAATCTTTAAGAAAACAATTATCGGTTATTCTTAAATTTAGATCTTATATTATATCAATGTAACCTGATAAAAAAATATTATAAAATTCAAATTTTATTGTTATAGTTCAACGTATATTCACAATCTTTTCCTTTGAGTAAAATTCAGAATCTTTCTTCTAGTAACACCATTCAAACGTAACTTCGAATCTAGAAGAAGTTATTGCCAGAAAGAAATTTGACGCAGACGTTGTTTTTGGTCACAAATAATAGTATTGAGCAGTAAAAGTCATGTTCTATAAATATAAATAGTTATCAAACATGAAATTAAAATCAAAATAAAGGATAGATCACTATTTTAATCCATTAAATTTTTGAGTAAAAGTAAAATTTTGTAATTTGAATAGAACTAATAAATAAATAAAATATTATTTTCAAATATAAAATAACTAAATTAGGAATGATGTGGTTCTACATAGAACCTTACCCGATAAAACATCTTTGGCTCCAACCACTTAGTTTGTCAAAAGAGACAGTTTTTCAAATATTAGAAAAGTATTGCCCGTGCCGAAGACACCACAGTTATCTTTGTACATCTTAATGAGACAACTATGACCTAAGTTGTCATTAAATATCAATTACTTTTAGTTGTCATCAATAAAAGTATTAAAGTCAATGAGATATTTTATCATCCAATATGAATGGTCCATAAATTTTTTGTTCCAAGTTGATATTAACATATATTTGTTTATCTAGAAAAATAATCAAGTAAAATGTGATTTTAATTCCTACATTTAATGATAAGCTTGGAAACAGATTTCGAACTTTTATATTGAATAATTAAGTCCTACTTTGTTAAAAAAATTATATAAATTTAATGTTGACCAACTTTAATAAACATTGCTGACGTGTTTTTAAAGTTTGTTTATCATATTTGTCTCTATTAAAAAATAAATATTTTTCTAATAATTACTTTAAAATTTACATTTAGAAGATTTTTAAATTACTTTATAGCATAAAAATCTTTGAATTATCAGTATATGAAAATTAAACTATAGTTCGTTTATAAAAATATATTTTTAATTACAAATTTTGAGATGTGAATCTTCGTCTTAATTATGCTTTAGTCTCTTTAATATAAAGGTTTTCAATTTTATTTGAATCTGAACCAAAGGTATCTATTTTCGTCACTAGAACATAAAATGTCATTGTTTTCTATTCTAACTATTTGACTTTAGCCTCTATATTATACTTGAATTATATGCTCTCAATACTTGTCGTCGATCAATTTTTCATTTTCTTCAACATATTTACAAATAAAATAAATTAATTTTTCCTTTATTCAAAATTCACTCACTATTTCATAAAACTTCACAATAAATATAAAAGGATATAAAAAAAAATCTGATTGTAAAATTCTTTAGACTTCATCAGGTTTTCACGGTTCCTAACCTTTTAAAATGATCTAATATAACAAATTCATAGTAAACCCTTAACTATTTAAATAAATAAAAATGGTTGACGGAAATAAATAATATTTTTTTTAAAACAAGAGATTTAATAGTCACTAAAATAAATAATTGATTTAGTATAACAATCGTTGACATATATCATTGTTAATTTTTAATACAATAAAAGAATATTACAATTTTAATAAAAATACCTTAATTTTATTATTTTTGTTTAAATTCTACTAATACTTCATGATTGATTGATTTTCAATTATTAATACGAGTGTTTATTTTTGACGACGCAATTAAATCAATAAAGATATTAAATGTATAAAGAAAAAAACAAAAGTTTACCATAAAAAAATTAAAATTTACAAGAAAAAAAAAATGTTTTCAATTTAATTTCATATCATTCATTTTTCCTTTAATAACATCTATCATAATTATTAAAGATTAAGTGTTTAATCAAAGTTAATAAAATTGAAGTTTTTAACTAAACTTATAATTTTTTTATTATACTAAAAATAAAATATGACAGTATCTATTTCACTAAATCGATTATTTATCTTATATATAAAAACTAAAAAAATTTAAATTTTCATCAAAATGATCATACAAGTACTTATTTTAACTATGAAGTAAAAAAATGTTTATTTTCATCCTTTCACACAACTATGACATAATGAATGCATCATGCATTTGAAAAAGTTGAGTCAACGTGTTTATGTTTAACCTGGTTTACAGAAACGAAGTTTAAGGTTAATACTCTTCTAGGACGTGGAACATTCCAGATTCTAGAACCAGAAAAATTAATTCAAGCCTAAATGACATGTATTCCTTACGTTCAAATGAGAAGATTTTTAACATTTTTAGAACTCCAAATTTTATTCAAAATCTAGTGAAAAAATGACAAAAAGTATACATAAATAATTGATATTGTCGGGAATAATCGGTCTGAATCAAAATCTCACGAATAAACAAAATTAAATATTATATAAAAATAAAAATATATAACACTATTTTGGATTAAAAATAGTCTCAAATATCTTATATACGTATAAAACTAATATTTTATATATATCAAATTATAATTTCTCATCACTATAACCATGACAAAAAGAGTCATCACTGTTACGTTTTCGAGATAACATTATTATTTCATCCGGATATTTTATGCTTTAAAGCTTAAAATTCTTATTACACTTACTTTTTGAATATATATCATGAAATTAATTCTATTAATGACGTGGACGTCTTCAATTGGTTTCTAGATACATGCATTACTTGTGGCCGCCATCATCACCAATAGTCAGAACTGAACAAATTGAACAGTGAGCAAATGAAAACTTTCAACTTTTTCTCGTCTAATGAAAACGGAGTCAAGTAAAGTCTTGATATCTAGATGAATAATGTTGATTCGGAAAAATGCATTTAAGTGGTGTTCTTTAATCATTCTATGCAATTTGTTGTCATTAAAAATAAATAATCTGCAACTTAAGCCCAACCATTATCTCGTCTTAGACGTGGTTATCAAATTGTTGAAATATTTAAATGCAGAAACAGGGTAAGGCAGCGTATATATAAATAAAGGACTCCATTTGCCCACTCTTTCATAGCAAATATCTATTCCTTCTTCTCTAATCTTCTACTCTTTCATAATCTTTCTCTGCTCAAACATTGTTTATTTCCAATGGGAAAAACTAATAATAGTAAGATTCTGATAATTGGAGCAACTGGGTTTGTGGGGAAGTTCATGGTGGAAGCAAGTGCTAAGGCTGGTCACCCAACCTTCGCCCTCGTTCGAGACTCCACTCTTTCTGATCCATCAAAAGCATCCATCATCCAAACATTTAAAATCTTAGGTGTCAACCTGCTTTTGGTACGTTACAACATTTCCTAGGAAAATGTTACATGTTTTGTTTTTGTCTTTTTTGACAAAGTACTCACATTAGTTGTTTAACGTGTTCTTTCTATACACAGGGAGATATTCATGACCATCAGAGTTTGGTCGAGGCGATGAAGAAGGTGGATGTGGTAATATCTATTGTGAGTCACACGCAGTTACAAGATCAATATAACATCATTTCTGCTATTAAGGAAGCCGGAAATATTAAGGTACTGTTGTTTTTTTCTTCTCCATGTTTGCACCAAAATAGGCACTTTCATGCAAACCAAGATCGTGCTTATATAACTTTTTGAGTGCTATTAAAGAAAGTATTGTTGTAGTGGAGTTGTTCTGACATAGTTATTTATATGCAGAGGTTCTTTCCTTCGGAGTTTGGAAACGATGTGGATCGAGCTCATGCTGTAAACGAAGGACACGAGCTATTTGACAGAAAAGTTAAATTTCGTCGAACCATTGAGGCTGAAGGAATTCCTCATACCTTTGTTGTGGCTAACTTTTTCACTGGACACTTTCTACCCACTTTGTCGGAACTTCATTGGATAAAAACACCACTTGATAAGGTTGTTATACTTGGGGATGGAAAAACCAAAGGTACGTAAACACAGTTGTTCCATGGATGTAGCAGTCTATGTTTTTGGATGCAAACTTCATTGGATAAACCCTAAAGTTTATGTATGACTAATCTTCCTATTAACTCTTGCTTGATTTACAGCTGTTCTTAATACGGAAGAAGATGTTGCTACTTACACCATTAGAAGTGTTGATGATCCAAGAACCTTGAACAAAATTCTCTATGTCCGACCACCGGGTAACACCTTGTCGTACAATGATCTGGTATCTCTCTGGGAGAAGCATCACAGTGAGACTCTTAAAAGAGTCTATGTCTCGGAAGAGAAAGTTTTGAAGCATATTGAAGGTTTGTGAATCGTAATTAACTAATTGATAATTATCATTAATTATTGTGCATGTTCAAGTTTTTGTGTTAACTTTTGAGCAAAGGGTCTCTGAATATGAGTCTGTGCTGATAATTGCAATTTGTTGTTGTTGTTGTAGAATCTTCATACCCCATCAACATGGGTCTGTCAATTTGCCACTCTGCATATGTGGAGGGAGATCACACTAACTATGAAATAAAGCCTTCGTTTGGAGTTGAAGCTTCAAAGCTGTATCCTGACGTTAAATACACAACTTTAGACGAGTTCTTCCGGAAAAATGATGCTTGCACGCCATTTTACTTGAACCAACTTATAACCGTTAATGATGTATAGAATTTTACTTCTAGTACACTTATCTGGAAGTGTTGATTTTGCTTAAAGATGCATAAAACAGAGTTAGGATATCTTTTTCTCATTGTCAAAAACTTATTCTTCCAAATAAAGAAACATAGAGTTAGCGTGTGGAGATGCTAAAGATATTCTAGTTCTGTCACATGTCACATGTCTGTAATTGTTTATTATTGCCTTTTTTTGGAGGCAAGGGATTACTTCTTTTGCTCTATAAATAATTCATCTTGTGCAATGTAACTTTTTATCTAATTTTATGTCAACCATTTAGAAAATTCTAACCAATTTCGGAGTATTAACGAAATTGAGAGCAGGCAAGAAACAGGGCAAGGCATTGCCCTTTTAGTTGGTTCAACACAGTTATATACATTTTCAACTTATCCTTAGAAAGAAGTCAAATAAATAAACATAACATATCGAAAAAATGAAAACTTTCTAAGTAAAAACATGTCCACTGCACATTTCCCAGCATTCTCAGATAAAGCCTAAACCAGTGTGTCTAAGAATTCACTGATTGTGCTATATTTCAGATGTGGATATAGTTGTGTACCATTCACACCAGAGGGTGGCTCAATATCAAAGTATGTGTGATCTCCATTTATGAAAACAGAATATATGAAGAGCGATTCAAAGTTGGCAGGGTAAGAACTTCCTGCAATGCCAAAAAGGAAATAAAGGCGTTTGTTAGAATTTTCCTCTCACTTTTCATCTTAGAACAAGATTTTGTATCCATATATCCAAAGAAATTAATATATTCCAGAATTAGGTCTACTGTAAAACCTTTTATTTTCTGGAGCAACTCTTCTTCAGAGACATGCAATCTCTGAAGCTTCTTGCCAATCTTAATCTCCCACATTTCAACCAGCTCATTCAAGGAACAAACGTTTCCTGGGGGTCTCAAATACAACACTTTGTTTAAGGTACGAGGATCTTCAACTGTACTGATAGTGAAGGCAGCAACATCACTTTCCTTCATGAACACACCTGCAAAGAAACCTCAGTAAATTATGATTTTGTATCTAAGTGTATGTCAGTATCACATTACTCCCTGCAACTATTAGGATTTCAAATAAATCTCTAAATTTTCTAGTTTGTAAAATTTCTTTAGTTTTAAAAAGTATTACAACACTACACATTTCCAGTGATTGAAAAAGATGGTTACTCAATGAACACTCGAGTAGCAAGTAAAAGAGTAACAATGGTTTTGATTTATGGAGCATATATATACCTTTTGTATTCCCATCACCATATACTGTGACCTTGTCCCTTGGAGGAGCATCTAAACCTGGCTGAGCAAGAGAAGGAAGCAAAATCTTCATGAAGAAATTGCATGAGATGACAGTGTACGGAATGCCTTCAGCCTCCACTAGTCGACGGATTTCAACTTTGGGTGCATAGAAATTATACAGATCATCAAGCTCTGACACTTGAGCCTTGGTAGGATCTGATCCAAATTCAGATGGAATGAATCTCTGAGACCCAGAATCAATTAAGAACAGATTATTCAACACATTTAACAACTCAAATAACGTAAGAAACTATGCTTCACCAATAAGAGTGAGTAAGACTGCATGTTTTTTTAGAGTTAAAAGAACAAATATGTATAAGTACAAGAAAGAACTTTGATGAGTTGGATTGAAGGTAGAAAGATTAAAAATACACTTTCTCCAGAAAAGAAAAAAGAAAAAAGGTAGACTTTTAACAGCTTTAAAACCTGCAGAACCTATCAGCTTTATATGTTCTGTCTGTCTTGTTATCCAATCAGAATATTCCAGTTTTATATTGTCAAATAAATGCATAATTTTATCTGCTTCAAGAAACTCACATTTTATAAAAAAAAAAATTATGTAGTCTTTGATCTTTTCAGATATTATTATTTAAACTACACCAGATATTGAAGCTAGAATTCATAAATTTAAATAAAATATTTTTAAATAATAACAAAATAATAAAATAAAAATCTAATAAAAACTAAAATGGAAAACGTTAACATGAAGGATTAATATAACTTGCCCCATAGTTTTTAAGGTTTCTTCAAATTTTGTATTATACCCACCAGCTTATATTACAAAGATAAATGTTTTTCCTACAATAATTTGACTATTTAGAGAGATGAAATGTTAAAAATGATGTAAAGTAGAGATTGACCCACAACATAATGTCTATGCAAATTCGTGAGTTATTGTATCAAATAAATAACACATTTATTATAAAATACATCACTGAAAACCATTCCCCTAACTCTACACTTAAAAAAACTATTATGAAATTTTGATTAAACCGGTAAGACCCAAAATCTGTTGAATAAATAGTTACAATTAAACCACAATCAATAAAAATTGGTCAGTGAATTAAAAAATCTAAAAAAGCAGTTCATAGCAAATCAACAAATATACTTAATACAACACTGTTCCATTCTTTAAAATAAAAAACTTAAAACATTCATTATTTTTAAAATTTTAAATATAAATATGTTATTATTAATAATGTAGATAAAATATTATTGAAAGTTTCATTGGACTGCTATTTATAATGATGTTTTGTACATAATTTAAATCCTAATACACTACAAAGCTCTGTTTTACTTTTTAATTCCTATTATAAAGTTACGATATTATTATGATTATTATTTTATTACGATAAATTTAACAATGATTCAAATTAGTCGTAATTATTAAATCATTCAACCATAACCAATTAAAAGCATATACTAAAGAAACTATCCTATTGACAGTATAAACTGATAACAATTTAATTTATCATAAATTTGAGGTTCTAAATGTTAAAAAAAAAATAGCATGGAAGGAACTCGTTCCGATTTGATGTTTATGTTTCAAGCACTTCCTTGATAATAGCAAATTTAAAACAAAAGAAGAAAAAGGAATAGAAAACAAAATTCAGCTTATATTATTATTAAGTATAACCTTAACAGAGCCAAGTTGTTTGATAACTCGGATAAGGAGCTTTTGATGCAGACATTGTTGCGCTGAAACGGCGCAAATGACCACATCTACAAGCCTCACAGCCTCCGCAATGGCGGTTTCATCTTCCAGCGAACCCTGCCCATAAAAATCTCCGGTTTCAATCACAAGAATGAGAAATTGAAAGAGAAAAAATGAAAGAAAGAAGATGAAAGAGACTGTGAGAATGGTGGCTCCGCCTTGAGAGAGGGAGTGAAGTTTTTGGGCTTTGATAGGGTTAGAGAATGCAGAGTGTCTAACGAGAGCAAACGTTGGATGACGAAACTTCAGACTTGCTTCTGCTAAATGGTATCCTAAATTTCCTGTTACCCCAATTATCAATATTTTGCTCTTTTCCATGCTAACTTCTTCCTTTGCTTCTTTTAACAATCTCAATTACAACTCACATTTTCTATCTATATCTCTCAATTCAGGTTTTTAGGGTTTACTCGATTCTCATTTCTCTTCGTATTAATTAATTAATTAAAGTACTACCGAAAACATGTGTTGACTTTAATTAATTAAAGTAATCCCGAAAACATGAATGGAAACACATGTTATGTTATGTGTCCATTTTTTTTTATAAAAATAATAATAATATTAGCATGATAATTATAATTATAAAATTAAATATAAATATTTTTTTATAATTTTAGTGTAAATAGATTTTATTTATTTTGTAGGTAATTTTTAATTAGAAAATAATTAAATTTAAATAAATAACTACTTAAATGATATAATTGATAAAATAATTATTTAAAAAGTAAAATTGGAAAATAGATGTGGACAGAAAAAGAAAATCTTGAGGTATAAATAAAAAAAAAATTGTTTTTCTACAACTTTGATTAATAAGCATCGGAATTATATTTATATTATAATTGTGAATGCGTTAAATTTACTTTTGGAATCATTCCTTATAAATTTTTGGATTAATACTTCAAAAAATTAAAATAATTGTTTTTAACTTTTATTAATATTTGACACTGACCGATTACTTTTATCTCTATATTATATATAGAAAGGAAAATAGGTCAAGTTAATTAAAGAAACAAATGACTAGATTAAAAGAATAAGAATGAGAAAGAAAAACAACCCCTCATGATTAATCTTATTAAAACCTATACAATTTTTTTCTTAAGTATGTGTATGTTCCATAATAATATGTAATGTATGAAAAGAATGCGCCGAAGAGTATTGTTTATAGTTTTCAGAAAGTTATTGATCAAGACATGGACTGAATTCTCGAGACACCAATGAATGATCAAAGCATTTGTCATGTTTCACTCAACACACCAATGAGAATGATAATTATTTTGAAGCCATTGCGAATTAAGACAAGTTTTCAATACATTATCGTTTTCCTTTATGAAGGACAAAAACCTCCATTCTTTAATTTATAATATCAAATACACAATAACAAGCAGGAAGCAAATGAAAAACAAAATTTGGGCCTAGAAAATAAGGCAAAGCTATTAATTTGAACTCTCTGAAGATCGTCATGTATCAATCTATTTTCAATTAGTCCTCTGTTTACCCTTTTTGGCAGAGGAGGCCTTCGAAGCTCCTTTGCCCTTTGAAGCCTTGCCCTTCCCCTTGGAACCTCCTTTTCCTCCCTTACCCATTCCACGTTTCCTAGCATCCTTCTTCATTCTTCGATCAACAAGGACCTTTCCTTTACCAGTTTTCACTTGTACACCTTTCTTTGCAACTACATATTCCTTTTTAGGCCTCTTCGGAACAGCCTTTTTATAGAGTTGCTCAATTTGCTTCCTCTTGGAACGATCAGATATCTCTGTCTGATCCGATATGGCATTAGCCTTCTTCCGCACCTTCTCAAGCTTCTTCATTGCAACACGCTTCTTCCGTGCTTTGGCCTCCGCCACCTTCTTTGCAGGCCGGGCATCAATTTCTTTAAATTGCGCTTTCATTGCAGCAACTTCCTCTTTCGAAATAGGCTTTATTGGTTGCCGGTGTTTCCTCTCTTCATCTAGAAACCACTTGGGCAACCCCTCGTCATCAAACATGTACTTGTTATATGCATCATCCAATATCTGCTCCCGTTGCTTTTTCCTCATCATCTTCTTTGCATAAGCCAGTATCTCAGCTTTGGTTTCAACGTCTTCCTCCGATTCATCAGAGGATGAATCATCACTTGAATCAGAGCCGGGCGCAGGAACTATTTCGAAATCATCTGCTGTCTTGGATGCTTGAGGTTGAGGGTGATCTACCACTGCTGGAGCTGCTGTTTTATTTTCTTTGACCTTTTTGGCAACGGATGTCTTCTCCTTAGGCTCATCATCTATATCCATTTCATCTTTACTCTCATCCTTCTCAAAGTCACCTTCCTCTGCAGCTTCGGCAAATATATCCTGACTAAACCACTTTTTCATGATCTCCTCTTGGGTCGGTTCTGCCCCGTCATTAAGTGGCACCATCAATGGATTTGCTTCTTGATCACCCTGCTCTTCATCCGAATCATACTTGGCTTCAACAATATCATCATCCTCACCGCCCTAAACAGCCAAAAAGTCATGATCTACACGTTAAATAATTCAATGGTTCTAAACATAGAGAAGCATTGTTCAATGTTTCTAGACAATAAACAAATATATTTGACATCACAAAAATACATTCCTAAAGAGATTCAACTAGAAACTAGAGGGAAGAAACAAAAAAACATATGTTTATATTAGGAGCAATCTTGATAGTGGACCCTGAAGGTTTGTATGGATGTAAGAAAGGTACACGAATAAATTCATGAATACATGAAACAAAAGAGTGTGGATTATATAGTGGTGTTCCTTAGCTCCTGGTATTTAAATATTACAATCCCAAATGTTTTGGAGAGATCCAAAAAGGTTCAGAAAAGTAAACATGGCAGCATTTTCAAGAATCGCATTATAGTTGAAGTTCTCAACCTCAGAGTATATAAACCTCTAGCAGAGTGAACGTTTAAAAACACAAAAACCATGAAAAGAAGTAATGTCTACCTCCAAAAGTTGGGCCTCTGCATCATAGGATTTTTTAATTCGCTTACGCTGCTTTGTACTTCCTTCCTTTCTGATGACAAACTTCTCATAAGCTTTATCCATCAAATCTTCCATTTGTTCATTGTATCTGATATTAGTGTAATATTTATTAAAAATCATCACCGATATTAAGGAAGATTTGGAGTGTAAATGCTAACATAATAGAGTATGAGCAATAATCAAAAGAAGCTGTCGTTCACCTTTTACGTTCCTCATCAGAATCTTCCAAGTCACTGGATGAACGCTCTGGGCCTTCATGCATTTCTTCATTCTCACTATCTTCTACTTCACCCTCATCACCTTCATACTCAGTGTTGTCAACAGCTACCAGATCTTTCTTACCCTAAAACCCCAATAAGGAATAAATCCATCACAAAATGAAAGAGGTGTCCTCAATCTGATTTTTCACTTCGAAGGAAGTGATACAGATTACATTTGCAGACAAAAATAAATATGTAACTCTAAAAGTCTATTTTTCTGTGCATGTGCCCATATAGAGTTGAGGGATTGGAAAAGTACTCCTTAAATGATGTCCAAGAAGTGTGTAATCTTACACTATACTAGACCTCCCAGTTGCAAATGAAAGGTATATCTTGTACTTTACAGGGAGTTTTAAAGAAGAGAGAAAGAGTCTAAGGTGAAAAAACAGTTGATGCACTTCAACAGGTTATATCATTTTTCAAACCAGGAGAAGTGAAAAAGAATAGAACAAACCTTTATAGAGGAAAGGGAAAACAACTCCTGATCTACATAACCATCCTCTACAGCATCCATTTGCATCCCTGTTGCTTTCCGTGACTTGTCCTGTAAGATTCAAATCATTAAAGCAATGAATCAACTTATTCTAATTCACTTGAAAAAGAAATGAAAAGAAAAATAGACTAAACATCATCTATTATTTTGTAAAACCCCTATTATTCTGCAAATAAACATTAACCAAGGTGATGAATAGAAGAAGACAAAAATTCAACCATAAAAACACTCCATTGCGACCAAAGGCAGGACTCCCTTCACAAATTGCAGATAAAGGTTAAAAAAACACCATTGTAGCATTATGGTGGTGCAATAATGGCTATTTAACAACATTGATACTGACATAGATTTCCAAAAGTCATTTATATGCACATCCAATCACAACAAAAATCAGTGGAGGTTAAGAACTAAATACCTTGGCTCTTCTTTTAGCAAGAAGCTTCTTTGCACGTTTCTTCTTGCGGTCCATCACATTAGTCAGTTCCTCCATTTCATTGAGTAATCTATCTTCTTCATCCACCTTCGGCTCATTTTCAGCCTGCTCTTTAGTGGTAGGAGGATCATGCTTCTGAGTTGGTGAAAGAGCTTTTCTAATGTTAATCCTCCACCTACATGTGACAAATAACCGCATCAAACCACCACACATAACAGGAAAAAATAGTATTGAACCTTTTTTATAAAATCAACCAAATATCAGAGTGATATTCAAATGATGTAGTTACTTTAGAAGATGCTTGAAATCTTGCTTCCCCAAAACCCTTAAATCATCGCATAGAGATTTGACCTGCAAAACAACCACATTAAAAGCATTAAAATTAACAATACTAGTTTCGTCTAATTCTCCACTGATTACAAAAAATGCATGATCTCATCTCAGATAATTTAAACAAAATACCTCCTCAGTGGTTAGATCATGGTCCTTGATTGGTAAATCATCTGCATCAGTAAAGGATATAGAAGTGACTGAACCAAGGATCTCCAGAGGAGAATCTGACCAAATGAAATTTGAAGCTGAAGATATCTTCCTTAAAGTTGTGTTTCCATCTTCATAGCTGCAGTCGTGAAGAAGTTAGCAAACAAGCGTGAAATTAAAAAGCGTGAAATTAAGATGGATGGGGAACAATAAATGTGCTATTTGTATAGAAAATCAGTTCAAGTAGCTAATAAACTGCAAAGTTTATCACATTCCTAGTGTTCTCTGTTTATCAGGATGCCGTAACAATGCTTCGAAATTAATTTGTTATGCAAGACCAAGCCTGGAAATGAATTTAAAAAGGTAACTCACAAAAAAGCAAACATATTAAAAGTTAAACCAAGCCTTGAAATGGTGTAGCTAATAAACTGCCAAGTATTTCACATTCCTAGTGTTCTTTGTTTATCAGGATGGCTAAACAATCCTTCAAGACCAAGCCTTGCAATTAATTTAAAAATGCAACTCACACAAAAGCAAACATATTAAAAGTCAAAGCAAGCCTTGCAATGAAGCATTAGTTACCCGTCACGATGCCTTTTCTGCTTAGTATCTCTAAGTACATCCACCACCTGCACAAATGATTCATCAATCACCAACAGAGAAAACCAACCTAACCAAAGAGGAACAAAACAAAAATTGCCAATCCAGTATGCACAAAAACAAAAAGAATAATTACCTTAGGCTGCGGTTCCACAGACCCCTGAAAGAGATGCTTCACATCAAGAAGTCGAGGATCTATCTTGGCAGGAGCCTTGTACCTAAGCCCCAAAACATATATCTCAGCAGATTCAGATCGACTAGCCGCAGGTTTATCCACCTCAACCTTCTCAAACAACTGAGACACAAAAATCCACAAGCAAATCTCAACAACTCCACCAAACCGCCAAAATCATAAACAAAATTGTTCTTCAATTATAAAAACCATCACATCACCTGCTTCAAGCAATACACCACAGAGCTATAATCTTGCGACCTGAAAATCTATCACGCAACAAAGCAGCAATAAATAATAATTACAACAACAATAATAATTACAATCATCGGAATAAGAAAAGAATAAGAAACAGATGAAAGATTACTTTGGTGACAAAGATACCCTTGGGCGCTAAGAACTGAGTGGCTAATCTGACGGCATCAATGACGAGAGCGTTCTGGCTCATGGCTTCCTGAGCCCAGGCTCCGCCGACATTAGGAGAGCCGTCGTGCAGAATGACGTCAAAAGCGCGGCATCCGTGCTGGTTCATGAGCTTCTTGATGCGGGACTTGCATTCTGTTTTCGTGATGTCTTCTTGGATGGCGATAGCACCGCGGATGGGGGCGATGGGCGCCAGGTCCACGCCGATGACGAGGTGGTCCACGGGGACGCGCTGCACCGCCACCTGCATCCATCCTCCGGGGGCGGCGCAGAGGTCGAGGACGGCGCGTGCGGACTCGAGGAATTGGTATTTGGAATTGAGCTGAACCAGCTTCCATGAAGCTCGAGACCTGTAACCATGCTCTTTTGCCAAGTGATAGTACTTATCCAAACGGTGCTTCCCCTTCGCTTTCCCCATTGATGCACCGCACTGTAACTACGGGTTTTTGTTAGGGTTTTTGGAACACACTCAGTGGAAGAACAAACACTCTTCCAATGTATTAACCGTTATGTCCGACCGAGTAGCCTTTGTTTTTCAATATTGGGCTGAGATTTAATGCGATATCTCCCGGCACCAATTTTTGGCCCAATTCTTGGCCAGCTAGTATTTATTTAATTTATATTTCGAGCTGGGCCGAAAGTGCTGTTAGGTAAATATTTATGTTGTTTTTCTTCTATGAAATATGATATTTACCGTAATATGATAATATAATATTTTATTATGTAATAATTTATTTTTTTTAATATTTTAAAGATATAATATTTTAATTATCTGTAAGTAATCTATTTAATATAACGATTTACTAATGATTTAAGAAATCATTATATACAATTTTTAAGATAATGGATTTACTTAGACTCTCCTGAATTACGGTAAAATCAATATCCTTGTATTGCAAGAAAAAGACTAAAGCATCATGCCTCGTTGCACCACGTTGTCACTGGTAACTGTTTTATATCCTTAAATATATTAAATTGAAGTAAAAAACATATTTAAATATTCTTCTCCTTCTTTTTTTCGTGAAACTAATTTTGGTTTCGGTATTTTTAAGTTTATGAATTTAGATTGAAAATATTGAGTCATTTTATCTTTATTTATAAATATAGAGTATCTTTTATTAGAAAAGAGCAATACATTATCATCATGATTCTTGTGATTTTCAAGAATGAATCATAAGATTATGAATCTTGAAAATTATTAAAATCTACTTCATTATATATATATATATATATATATATATAATATTATTTGTAATTGATGTAAAATATCTATGAGTTTGTAGTGGTGTATAAATTTATTCTCTTATGATTTATTTGGATTTGAGGATGGATTTGGGACAATAGATTTAAATGTAAAAAGAGGTTGTGATGGTTTAGAAAAAAAAAATATAATAAAAGTTGAAAAGATTTGGGACGACAATTTACAAAATTAACGAGAAATAGTAATTGATTTAATAAACTAAAAAAATATTTTAATTGATAAAATATAAAATTATTATTATTGTTTATTTTATTTTTATTGCTTTTATTATTGTTTTATTATTATTACAATTTATTTTAAAAATAAAATTATTATGTGCAAATCTCTTAATATCGAAGAGAAAGAAGAGAAACTTAAAGCAAAGAAAATTTTTTATTTCCGCATTTATTTTGTCTTTTTGTGTTATTTTTTTCTCAAGCAACATCAGTACATTTCTCAAGAGTGAATCATAAATATTATGATTCTTAAAAATTAGTAAAATCTACTTTATTAGTTATAATTATTTTTTACAACGTTTATATGAAATTGTCACAAGTAAAACGATAAAGTCATAATTCTTACAAATATAACTACTTATCATATTAATTAAATACAAAATAAATAAATAAATAATAAACATATGATTAAAAAATCTCATATAATTTCGATATATACTATCAGTATAGTTTTACAGTAATTACATGGAATAAATGTATTAAAATCTATAAAATTTTAATATAAAGATCATATTATAATTAAAATCTGTAATGAATATATATTTGTTAATATTTGTTAATGAATAAATTATCTACTAAGTTTATTAAAAAAGTTGAAACACTTTATTTTTAATTATTGATAATAATTTTTAAAATATTAGTTTTTTAAAAGCTCTTAAAAAATATAATAAGTTAACAAACCATTTCTTCAGTTTTGAATGCATATTTTATCAACCAAAAGACATAATATATATATATATATATATATATATATATATATATATATATATATATATATATATATATATATATATATATATATATATATATATATATATATA